>ERZ773164.431-NODE-431-length-48868-cov-4.128245_pt1 | contig 48868 bp, 41 predicted proteins | sample MGYA00511917_ERZ773164 | MGnify/ENA primary metagenome ERZ773164 (study PRJEB29015, sample SAMEA2737847) | human gut metagenome | biome: human gut; feature: human-associated habitat; material: faeces | place: China | collected 2012 ...
GTATAGCAAATCCAAAACAGCACCAACGGAAGAAGAAAGAGAAAAGTTCCGGCAGGAATATCTGGACAGACGGGGAATACCGGAGAACTTTCGATGGTAAAGGTTCTTTCTGACTACTTTATTACAGGAGCGTGTCACGCACCTGTAGATAGCAGACAAGTAGAAAGCTGGTAAGATGTAGTCGGGAGTTTGTTGGTGGGGAAGAGAATTTTCAAGAGGGAGCCCTGATTCAGGGCGTCCCTGCGGAAACGCTAAATGAAAGGAGAATGGCATAATGCGAGAAGGAAGATTAGGATATAACAGTTATAACAAAAGATATGGATTATTATCATCAGATCTATGGATTGATACAGGATTTCACTGTGGAGAATGCCTGGAAGTGTTGCTTGATGATGAATGGGTTCAGACTAGAATGGAAATGAATCCTGCAAGAGAATGGTATCTTGTAGGAACACCGTATTGTGGTGATCTGGAATATATCCGGGCAAGGATACCGGGATAATTCAGCCATACAAGTAACGCAGGAGTGAACCGACCAACGGGAGGAATAGCCCCCGGCAGGGCGCAAGGGTACTTTTGATGGACGGTACGGCTGTCGAAAGTGCTTTTGCGTTACTTTTGACAAAAGTAACAAAACCGCCGTATCCGGCGAAAGTTTCTTAATATCGCTATTACTGGCGTGAATAAAAATTATGTGCCATATCTAGCACTTGATTAGAAAAGAGGTGAGAAACATTATGATAAAACGAACAATTAGCGGTATGATTGGGAAAGGTTCTCTGGCTCATAACAGGAGAGAGTTTTTCGCAGAGAATGTAGACCCAGACAGAGTACAATTAAATATTTGTTACCAGAATGAAAATCTGAAAGAAGTTTACAAAGAGTTATTTGATGATGCTGTGGAGAGATACAATACCGGGAAAAGAAAAGACCGGAAGATTACAAATTACTATGAAAAAATCCGGCAGGGAAAACAGGAAAAGTTGTTCCATGAAGTGATTTTCCAGATTGGAAACCGAGAAGATATGGCTGTTGGAACAGAAGCAGGAAATCTGGCTGTAAACGTACTGGATGAGTATGTAAAAGATTTCCAGAAACGGAATCCGACACTTCGGGTATTTAGTTGCTATTTGCATCAGGATGAGGCTACTCCACATCTTCATATTGACTTTATTCCTTATGTGACGGGCTGGAAAGGAAAAGGAATGGATACCAGAGTTTCGCTGAAACAGGCATTAAAAGGTCTTGGATTTCAAGGTGGAAATAAGCATGATACGGAGCTGAATCAGTGGATAAATCATGAAAAAGAAGTACTGGCAGAGATTGCAAGGCAGTATGGAATTGAATGGGAACAGAAAGGTACTCATGAGGAACATCTGGATGTCTATAACTTCAAGAAAAAAGAACGGAAAAAGGAAGTACAGGAATTGGAGCAGGAAAAAGAGCATCTAACTGCTGAAAAAGAAGAATTAACAGCACAAATTGCAGAATCCAGAGCAGATATCCAGAATTTAAAAGACGATAAGGAACAGGCAATCAAGGCGAAGCAAGAAGCAGAACAAAAGGCAGGGAGCGCAGAAAAAGAACTAAAAAGCCTGGAAGATCGCAGAGAACAGCTACAACCGATTATGGATAGTGTGAGCAAAGAAATCAAAGAATATGGAACAGTTAAAATGTTACTGCCGGAGGCGGGCACGCTAGAACGGGCAGTAACCTATCGAGACAAAAAAATTAAACCACTGTTTCTTCAAATAAAGAATAAGGTTGCTGTAATGGCGGCTCAGGTTAAAGAACTCACGAAAGAGGTGGAAGGGTGGAAGAAAAAATATCAAAAGGTGAAACAGAAATATAATGCTATTCAGAGAGAACTGGATGATATACGTAAAGACAATCAGAAATTGTCAGAAGAAAAAGATATATTACAAGGTGTTTCTGATAGGTATGCTCGTGTTGTGCGTGTTCTTGGAATAGAAACTGTAGATACAGCAGTACAGCAGGATATTCAAAACGAGAAAGTCCTGGAAGAAAAGCGACGGATGGAGCAAATGCCGAAGGGAAATATTCATGAAAGATTGGCATGGGGAATGAAAAAAAGCGAGATGGAGAATCAGCAGCGTAAGAAAACTAAATCAAAAAACAGAGAAATGGAGAGATAAGATTATGGAAACACACATTTATGATGAAAAGAACGGATTAAGCTATACTTTGCATGGAGATTATTATTTGCCGAATTTGGTATTGAATGAAGAAAAACCGATATATGGGAAATATGGAATGCTGCGAAAACAGTTTCTGAAGGAACACAGATTAGCAAAATATCAATATTTGTTGTTGACTGGAAAGCTGACGGAACACCTGAATCAGATTGATCAGGAGAGCAGAGAACAGGTGGAAATGCTTATGGAACAGATGGCAGAAAAACAGGGTGTAACTGAAGAATTAAAGGTACAGAACCAGACGAAGTGGGTTAGGCTGATGAATAATATAAAAGCCAGTGCAGAAGAAATGGTGTTGAGAGAAATACTTTATATATAAGTATTGGTTGTAAAGGACTGAACAGGAAAAGTATAATACTATCCGGCTTATTAAGATTTATTTCACATCTCTTGATTTTTATTACGGTTACTGATATAGTTATTACAGTAACCGTAATAAGGAGGGGATGCTATGAGGGATAATGTGAAAAGTGGTGCACTCACAGAAGTGACATTCTATATTTTGCTTTCACTCTATTCACCTAAACACGGATATGCTGTCATGCAGTTCATTGAAGAAAAAACAGGTGGGCGGCTTTCATTGGGAGCAGGCACTTTATATGGTGCATTAAATTCAATGCAGGAAAAGGGATGGATTGAGCTTTTCGGAGATAGTGAAGGTAGAAAAAAAGAGTATCTTATCACTGTAAAAGGAAAGGAGATAGCTGAAAAAGAACTTATCAGACTTCGTGAACTTGTAGGTATTGCAAGCGGAATTGTAGGAGGTACATTATGAGCAAAAAGTGTTATCGTTTTTTTGGCGGGCTATTGACGGTACAGAAAAACTGGCTGAATAAGATGGCTGAAAAAGGTTATCGCCTTATTCGAACGGGAAAATTACTCTATGAATTTGAAAAATGTAAGCCAGGTCAAGTTCAATATTGCGTGGAGTTTATAGGACAAAAATCAAAAGCTAATGCTGAAGATTACCATGATTTCTTGGAAGAAATGGGATATTCCGTATTCTATAAAAATATCAATCTTAATTATTCTGTTGGTAAAGTTCGCTGGCGTCCGTGGGCTGAAATTGGCGGTCGTATTGCAACAAACACTACAACATTTAACAGGGAATTGCTGATTGTAGAAAAAGAAAATGATGGAAAACCTTTTGAACTTCATACGTCCTATGAAGATAGGGCAAATTATTACAGTAATTTGCGAAATCCCTGGCTTTTATTAATGCTTATGCTCGTGGCATTTGCTACCGTAAATCGGTCTGTTATTTTAGGCATAGTTGCTGTGATTTTTCTAATCCCTGTCATTATATATCAGTTGCAAATTATGAAAAATAGGCATGAAGCGAAGATGAAGGAGTGGTGATTCAGGATAACAAGGTTGGTTTAGCTGATGCAATGTAATGCACTGTCGTTTGAGGGTTAGTAGCCCGTTCTTAAATTTGTGGGCAGTTTGTTGCTGATGATATAAATATTAGAGAAAATTAATTGAAAGTTAAAAAAAGAAAGTAATAAGTAAACAAAGGCTCAATTGTAAACATGTATTGGGAACGCTATAATGGAAATAAGGACAGGAGGTGTGAACAATGCGTATTGGTGAGCAGATAAAAAACTATCGAAAAACTGAGGGATTAACACAAGAACAGGTGGCAAATTATCTGGGTGTTTCTACTCCTGCGGTAAATAAATGGGAAAAGGGAAATACATATCCGGATATCTCATTACTTCCAGCTTTGGCACGATTATTGAAAATTGATATGAATGAATTGTTTTCGTTTCGTGAAGAATTGACCGAAAAAGAGATTGGACAATTTGTGAATGAACTTTCGGAAGTTTCATTGGACAGCTTTACAGGGGCTTTCGAGATGGCATCTCGTAAAATACAGGAGTATCCTCATTGCGACTTATTAATATATACGATCGCAACCGTTCTGAACGGATCTTTGACTTTGTCAGATCTTAATGGCGAAGAACGAATGGAATATAATACAGCTATTATTGAGTGGCTGGAACGAACAGCAGACAGTCAGGATGAAAGAGTGAGAAATTCAAGCGTTTTTATACTTGCAACAAAATATGTCCAAATGGAGAAATATGAAGAAGCAAATGCCCTTTTGAAAAAAATTCCTGATACTGTAATTGATGCAACGATTATGAAAACAAGTGTATTAGCACATCAGGAAGGAACAGACACTGCTGCGTTATTCCTGGAAGGGAAACTGCTACAGGCAGTTGTCAATATTCAAAGCTACTTGTATAAGTTAATTGAAATGGAAGAAGAAACAGGAAATCATGATAAAGCAGAGAGAATTGCTGAGATTACAGATCACATGATATCGTTGTTTGGACTATGGAATTACGGCAACACAGTGCCATATCTGCTGATTGCTGGATATCGAAAAGATGTAGAAAAATGTGTTCAGTTAATTAAGCAATTATTAAGTGAATCACAGAAGCCTTGGAATATGACACAATCCCCTTTGTATTACAGGTATGAAGATACTGCACAGGGAAAAGCCTTTTCGGGAGTTGGAAAAAATTTTGTTCGTGAATTGTATTCGGAAATTGAAAATAAGAAAGAGTATGAATTCTTGAGAGGGAATAAGGAACTCGAATTAATTTTTGAGGAACACTTGAAATAGGTTGTAAAAATGTATAGAAATAGATATAGTTGAGAAAGAAGAAAATTTTTGACATTTCCACAGATGCGTGCTAATATGATTATAGAAAAAGAGTGCTACCGATAGACGGTTAGTCCGTTTTACTATTTAGAATATCATCAAAGATAACCGCTTAGTTTACCAGACCAGGGCGGTTATTTTTGTGGTTTATGATTATCTTTGCCTAATGTATATCCGATACTAAAGCAGGTTAAGCCGAAGCTCACTACTGCTATGAAGTCAATAATACTCATTGGCTTAGCCCTCCTTTCCAATGGATTCCTTTACAGGTTTCTATGTAATCAGAGGGTCACAGTCCCTCTGGAGAAGGACTAACCGCCTACCGTTATGGTAGCACCCATGTTTCGATTATAACAGTTAAAAATTACCGGTGCAATATAAAGTTGGTAGAGAAGTATCTAGTATCTACAGAAGAAAATCGGTTTGAGTATTCTCCGGTGCCAAAACGGTGCCAAGAAATCAGGCAAATCAAAATAGGTGGTGCAATTCAGCCGTTTTTCACTGTATTTTGGAGAGAAAACCATAAAAAATATGAGGTAAAACGGGATTAAAGTATCGTGAAGGTGGACGTACAGTAGGTTCAGGACGTGTTGCTACAATTATTGAATAATTAGAAATGCGTATAAATTAAGGGATTGCTTAGGCAGTCCCTTTTTTGTGATACTATTTTAAATTTTTCTATATTCCGCAATAAAAAATAGTGGCAAATCTTTAGTTTTGGTTTTGCCGTCGTAGGATACAGGCTCTTCTGTATGTATAAGCATAAATCCATTTTTAGATGCTGTATTCAAATATTCAGATAAGGGACGATGAAAATGTGTTGTTTCACCCCAAAATGTATTTTTAAATTGATAAGGTTCAATATAATTAGAGATTACTTTTGCATATTTGAAATGGTTTTCATCTTCAAGCCACTCTGCGTCATAGAACGCAGGGTGGACAATTGCGTAGAAGAAAATCCCATTTTTCTTTAATATCCGTTGGCATTCTGAGAAAATAAGGTCTATATTTTCGATGTCCATTAAAACTTGATTGCAGAGAATTATATCAAAACTATTATCTGAAAAAGGAAGCGGCTGATTAAAATCAGCAAGTTCAAAATGACAGTCGGGATATTGTTCTTTGGCGAGTCTTAACATTTCTTTAGACCCGTCTATCCCTATAGCATTTGCATTAACGGTTCTAAAATAATTTGTATAAACTCCATATCCACAACCTAAATCTAAAACATTTTCATTATTTAATTTTGGAAAGCGTTTCATAATAATCTGTTTATTGATTGAAACAAAAGAGGACTGTTCTTGCTGTTTCATATAATTATCAGCGGCAAAATTCCATTCAGTTATGATATTATCTTTTCTACTCTTCATACTCCTTCAACTCCTCAAAAATCTTTTCATACTCCGTAGAAAAAACACTGTCCTTATTCCACAGAAATGTAAAATCATGTTTAATCATAAAATCAGATAAAGGTATCTGCATTAAAGTTCCGTTGGCAATCTCTTCCTCCACAGCCGCCTTATATAGGAAGGAAATACCACAATCCTGCCGAAGCAGATTAACGATTGTGTGAATATTTTCCACTTCGACAATATGACGGAAATCATTGACGGACATATTTTTCATAGCGAGTGTTTTTGTTAAAATTGCTCTTGTTCCGGAACCATGTTCTCTTATAATCAGCCGTTCAGAAGTTAAATCTGTGAGTGTCCGTATTGGATTTTGAAAGATATGCTTCGTGGAAGCAACGGCAATATATTCTTCTGTCTTATAAATACGGGTATTATAGTTGTCAGGTTTAAAATAACCTTCCACAATGGCGAAATCAATACTTCCCTCGTAAAGATAACTGAGAAGGGATTGAGTATTTCCGTAGCGGACATGAAAATCGGTATTCTCGTGGGATTTAATTAATTTTGTAAGAGCAGGAACGAGAGCGTATTCTCCGATAGTCATTGTAACACCAAACGTGAGAATGTTTTTTCCTGCCAGACTTTCTTTCATGCGTTTTTTTAATGTGTTTTCATCGTTTCGCATTGTTTCTAGAGCAGAACGCAAGATTTCCCCTGCCGGTGTGAGAAGAAGACGTTTTTTATCACGAATAAACAGAGGGGAATCATATTTTTTCTCCAAATATTTAATGTGTTGGGAAACAGCGGGCTGGGTTAGATTTAAGGCTTCACCGGCATGGGTAAAATTCATATATTCACATACTTTTAAAAAAGTTTCCATTCTAAAATCAAGCATAATTTCCTCCGTAAAAGTTTAATAAAATAACAATAACATATATTTATGGTAGTATCAATAATTATAATTTTACAAAATGCTTATACGGGTATATAGTATGAGCAAGAGGAACACATTAAAGATAAAAAAGAAAAGAGGAAATAGTTATGATGTATGATGTTGTGATTATCGGTGCAGGTCCGGCAGGAATCAGTGCAGGAATTTACGCAGTGAGCAGAGGGAAAAAAGTGTTGATTGTGGAGAAAAATATTGTAGGCGGATTGATTGGAAAAGTTTCTACGGTTACGCATTATGCAGGGATTATGTCAGAAGAAACAGGAGTCACTTTTGCGAATCGCTTGAAAGAGCAGGCAGAAAGTGCAGGAATTGAAATCGCATATGGTGAAGTAAAACGAGTTGAACTTACGGGAGAAGTGAAGAAAATCTATACAGAGGATAAGGCTTATTCAGCGAAAAAAATTGTTTTGGCAAATGGAACAACTCCTAGAAAACTTGGTATTATCGGAGAAAAGGAACTTGCTGGAAAGGGAATGGGCATGAATGCACAGAGAGATGGAGAAAGATATCAGGGAAAACATGTTTACGTTGTAGGTGGTGCAGACGGAGCGGTAAAAGAGGCATTATATTTGTCAAAATATGCTGAACAGGTAACGATTATCCATTTTGAAGAAACGCTTGGATGCATTGCAGAATTTAGAGAGAAGGTGGCAAGAACACCAAATATGAAACTTCGTTTAGGTTCAAGACTTCATGCGGTGTACGGAGTGGATAAAGTGGAATCGTTGGAAATTTCTGATGAAAAGACCGGTGCAATAGAAACGATTTCTGATTCGGGATGTGGTATTTTCGTTTATGCAGGAACGACACCAAACACGGAATTATATACAGAGTTGAAGTTGGAAAATGGATTTATTCCGGTTGATGAAAATATGGAAACAGAGATTGAAGGGGTTTATGCGGCAGGAGATATTCGAGTGAAACAGGTGCGTCAGGTATCTACGGCTGTTGCAGATGGAACAGTAGCGGGAGTACATTTAGCGAAATAGGAGGGAACAGATGAAGTTTATAGAAAAGAATTGGAAAGGCTTATTGCTTTGTCTTGCAATAGCAGTGCCGTCCAGTATGTTAGGAAAAAAATTTGCCATTATCGGCGGTCCGGTGTTTGCTATTATTATCGGAATGATTTTGGCTCTTTTAGTAAAAAATAAAACAGCATTTGAATCGGGAGTGAAATTTACATCGAAGAAAATTTTGCAGTATGCAGTTGTTCTTCTCGGATTTGGAATGAATTTAAAAGTTGTGATGCAGACGGGAAAACAGTCGTTACCGATTATTATTTGTACAATCAGTACTTCACTGATTATCGCATACATTATGCACAGGGTAATGCGTGTGCCGACTAAGATTTCTACATTAATCGGTGTAGGCTCATCTATATGTGGAGGTTCTGCCATTGCGGCGACAGCGCCGGTTATTGATGCAGAAGAGGAGGAAGTTGCACAGGCAATTTCAGTTATCTTTCTATTTAATGTGTTAGCAGCATTGATTTTTCCGATGCTTGGAACAGGACTTGGATTTTCAACAACATCAGGTGAGGCGTTCGGTATATTTGCGGGGACAGCGGTAAATGATACTTCTTCAGTTACTGCGGCGGCGTCCACATGGGACAGTATGTATCAATTGGGAAGTCAGACGTTGGATAAAGCGGTAACGGTAAAACTAACAAGAACATTGGCAATTATTCCGATTACACTTGTGTTGGCATTTATGAGAGCAAGAAAAGCAGAAAATGAAAGTGGAGAGAAAGTATCACTGAAGAAAGTTTTCCCATTTTTTATTCTTTTCTTTATCGGGGCAAGTTTGATTACAACGGTTGCTACATCTATGGGTGTGCCTGCGACAATGTTTAATCCGCTGAAAGAGTTATCAAAATTCTTTATCGTTATGGCTATGGCTGCCATTGGATTTAATACGGATATTGTAAAACTGGTTAAAAGTGGCGGGCGTCCGATTTTACTCGGAATGTCATGCTGGGTTGGTATTACGGCAGTGACACTTGGAATGCAGCATTTTATGCATATATGGTAATTACATAAAAAGACGCATGAAATTTCTTGGAAAAGAAATCTCATGCGTTTTGCATTATTTTTTTCTTGCTTGGAAAATCAATATAAAGATAAGGATAATACTAAAGATACATCCTAACATTGTGAATATATCAAACACGTTTATTTTTTCTAATTTTGCAGAGCCAAGTAGAAAGAAAACTTCTATAATATTTGCACTCATATTATAACAGGACAAAATAGTTGCCCGCTGTTGTCCATACCCCATATAGTCAATATAATTGTTTTGATATTTTTCAAAATAAACATTTAAAAGTGATAAAAGAGTTGGAAGTATCAGCATTGGGAAAAATATAGTACGGCTGCGGCAGAGAGAAATAGAAAAAATACAAAAAATGCACATCACTGAGCAGACGTAAATTTTTTTCAATAAGTTATTTTCACCAAATGTTTGTGTGAGTTTCGGTACATTCAGTTGTATTGTCGTATAGAGTAAAATCAGTATACTCATATAACGTTCATCCATGCGAAATTGAGTTAAAATTCCAATATAGAAAAAGTTAATGATAAGAAAACTAATCTTAATAATTCCAATAAAAAGGCTGATGGTAATATCCGTTAAATGAAAAGAAAATGAAAAATTCTTTTTGACAGGATATTTTTTCTCTTTTGGAAGACGAAAAGACAATAAAAGACCGATGAAGGAACAGAGAGCAGTTAGTGCCAGCAATCCGTCCATTCCCCATATAGAATACATGTAAGGGAATGTAAGTGTAGATAAAATAAATCCTAAGTGAGAATAGTTGTCTACAACAGAAAGTGAATAGGCAAAATGTTCTTCCGACAGTTGATAAAGATAACCGGACATTGTTCCCGAATATAAAGCGATAGAGATGCCTTCCAATATAGCCTCTATGCAAAAGAAGTAAAAGTTTCCTGCAAAAACCATAAGTATTCTTGCAAGAAACGTAAAAGTGCTGTTTAAAATAAGTGTTTTCCGATAGCCGATTTTATCGGTGATATATCCGCAAGGTATTTCAAAAATAAAAATACTGATTGATAACACTGCTTGTAACACAAAAAACTGAGAATAGGTAATTCCCATTCTTGTACGGACAAGCAATGCAACAGGTGCATAAAAAATTAATCCTCCAAACAAAGAAATATGTTTTAGTGTGGTTATATTTCTATGTTTCATTTTCATGTCCTTTCGTATTTAATTGTATGTAATGAAATAATGAAAATCTAATGCGGACTTCTCATCATAAACTCTCCTTTAGTAAATTTCGTACGTATAATTATAACATATGGAAACTTTTTTGTGCAAGATGAAAAAAAGAGTGTACATTTTCTGGAAAATTTGCTATTATTTTAGCAAGTAGGCATTTTATGGAAACCTTGCTAAAAAGTAAAAAGGAAGGAAAAAGAAAATGAAAAAGTGGAAGAAAAAGGTACTTGCCTTAGCGTTAAGTATGTCATTGGCGGTTACTGGAAATGTGACGATTTTCGCTGAAACAAAGGCGCCAAAAGCAAATGATGATTTAGCATTGGGCAAGACAGTAACTGCAAGTTCGGATCATGCAAATTTCCCAAAATCTAATTTAACAGATGAGAACCAAGAAAGCCGTTGGTCAGCAGAGCAAAAACCAACACAGTGGGCATATGTTGATTTAGGGGCAAAGAAAAGCATGAATTACTTTTCAATGCTTTGGGAAAGTGACTCACAGTATGCAACAGATTTTGAGATTTATGTTTCAGACAGTACAACAGAATGGGGTGAACCTGTAACAACAAAAACAGGAAACACAACAAGAAAAACAGAAGTAAAATTGAATCATACTGTGGAAGGACGTTACGTTAAATTAAATGTAACTAAAGTAAATGATTATCCAAATGTAAGTTGTTGTGATTTTCAGGTGAAACTTGTGGATGGCACAACAGAACCTGAACAACCTGAACAGCCTCAGAAACCACAAGACCCACAGGAAAACGTGGCACAGGGACAACCGTCATTCTCAGACTCTTTTGAAGCAGATAATTTAAAAGTAGAAAAAGCATTTGACGGTAATACAAAAGACACAAGATGGGCAAGTGCGGTAAATTCTAACCCACACTGGATTTATGTAGACTTAGGTGCAGTAAAAGATGTAAAAACAATCCGACTTTTCTGGGAAACAAGAAAGGCTACAAAATACCGTATTCAGACAGCGACAACATTAAGCAATCCAATGAAAGAAACAGATTGGAAAGATGTTAAGGTAATGAATGAACGTCCTGCAAGTAAAACAGAAAAAATCACATTGGAAAATACAGAAAAGGCACGTTATGTTCGTCTTATGATTGATAAGTTCACAGCTGAAGATGTTGACGGCGGGGCAACATGGAATACGATTTCTGTTTACGAAATGGAAGTATACGGCGGAGAACCAAAAGCAGGTATGGACGATCTGGCAAAAGAAATTCAGATTAAAAAACCTGAAAGAACAGATGAAAAATTACAGGTAACATTACCTACATCTGATGATTATACAATTAAATATAACGGAACAGACTACGAACAGGTAGTTGGACCAAACTTAGAAATTTACCAGCCACTTGTAGATACAGTGGTAAAAGTTTCTTTCAAACTTACAGATAAGAAAAATGATAAAAATTATATGTTTGAAGAAAGAAATGTTGTTATCCCTGGTAAATTAGCAAAAGAAGAGGGAGATAATAAAGCACCGAAAGTACTTCCGGAATTACGTGAGTGGAAAGGTTCTACAGGAAACTTTACTCCTTCTGCAAGCAGCCGTATTGTTATTCAGAGTGATGCTTTAAAAGATATGGCAAATGCTTTTGCAAAAGATTATAAAGAAATTACAGGTAAAGAAATCAGCGTTGTTAAAGGAGAAGCAAAACCGGGTGATTTCTATTTTGCATTGACAACAGATAAAACAAAAGGTCTTCAGAAAGAAGGCTACTTAATGAACATTACAGATAAAGTAACTGTTGAGGCAGAAACAACAACAGGTGCTTTCTGGGCAACGAGAACAATTTTACAGAGTTTAAAATTAACAAACAATATTCCAAAAGGACAGACAAGAGATTATCCATTATATGAAGTACGTGGATTTATTTTGGACGTAGGAAGAAAAACATTTACAATGGATTACCTTCAGCAAGTTGTAAAGGCAATGTCATGGTACAAAATGAATGACTTCCAAGTACACTTAAACGATAATTTAATTCCATTGGAAAACTATTCTAAAGCAGGAAAAGACCCAATGACAGCGTACTCAGGTTTCCGTTTGGAATCTGATATTAAAAAAGGCGGTAACGGTGGAAAGAACAAAGCCGACTTAACAAGTAAAGATGTGTTCTATACAAAAGATGAATTTAGAAACTTTATTAAAGAATCAAGAACTTATGGTGTAAATATCATTCCGGAAATTGACGTACCGGCACATTCTCTTGCATTGACAAAAGTAAGACCTGATCTTAGACACGGTACATATGGCAGAGATAATGACCACTTAAACTTAATTGACAAATATGATGACAGTATATCATTTGTTAAAAGTATTTTTAATGAATACATGGGAAAAGATTTGTCTAATCCGGTATTTGATAAAGATACAATCGTTCATGTAGGAGCAGATGAATATACTGCTGACGGAAATGCTTACAGAAGATTTGCAAATGATATGCTCGGTTATGTAAAAGAAAACGGACGTACACCTCGTATTTGGGGAAGTTTGACTCAGATTAAAGGTAATGTGGCTGTACAGAGCGAAGGCGTTCAGATGAACTTATGGAACGGCGGCTGGGCAAATATGAATCAGATGTATAATGAAGGATTTGATTTAATTAACTGTAATGACGGTAATTATTATGTTGTTCCAAATGCAGGATATTACTATGATTATTTAAATAACAATGTCTTATATGATCTTGCAATTAATACAATTGGTAATACGACAATTCCGGCAGGTGACAAACAGATGATTGGTGGAGCATTTGCAGTATGGAATGATATGACAGACTACCTTGATAATGGTGTAAGTGAATATGACGTATATGACCGTATCAATGAACCAATTGCATTATTTGGTGCAAAACTTTGGGGCAAGGGAAATATGAATATGAATGAAGCACTCAGTTTGTCAAAACAAATTAGTGATGCTCCACAAACAAACTTTGGATACGAAACAGCAACAGATAGCGAAGGTGCTATCGTAAACTATCCAATGGATGATAAGGCTGATTACTCAGCAAACAAACATAACCTTGCAGACGGTAAAAATGCAGAGATTACAAACGTTGACGGTAAGAGTGCATTAAAATTAAATGGAAAAGAAAGTTACATGAACACAGAAGTCGGAACAGTAGGACTTGGAAACGACCTTCGTGTGAAAGTGAAACGTACTTCTGAAAGTACAGATGAACAAGTTTTATTTGAAAGCAGTTATGGAAGTATTAAAGCAGTACAGAAAAAAACAGGAAAAGTTGGTATTTCAAGAGAGAACTTTGACTATTCATTTAACTATGAATTACCTGTAAATGAATGGGTAGAATTAGAAATCAAGAACAAACAGAACCGTGTAGAATTATATGTAAACGGTGCGTTAAAAGATACTCTTGGTGACGGTGAACAGGTTGAAGGAAGACCAATGCTTGCAACAACAATGTTCCCAATTGATACAATCGGAAGCAAAACAAAAGCATTTGAAGGTTATGTGGATGACATTCGTGTTGGAAAGGCAGTAGAGGGTACATACACATCTACAATCGCTTTAGACCGTGCAGTTTGGACAGCAACAGAAGTAGCAAAAGATAATGAAGCATTAAAACCATTATTAGAAGAAGCAAAACAACTGTTGACAAAATTCAACCCAACAAAAGCAGAAGTGGAAAACTTGACAAACAGAATTAACGAAGTGATTTCTTCTTCAGAATTTAAAAAGGCTGATTATAGCAGAGTAGAAAAATACTTAGCATTAGTTCCGGAAGATTTATCTGCATTTACAAAAGAAACAGTAGATAATCTTAACTATGTAATCGATTCTATTCGTTATGACCTTCCGGCATCTATGCAGGATGTTGTAGACGGATATGAAAAATCATTAGCAAAAGCATTAAAAGAATTAAAGATTTATGAGGCAGCTAATGTAAATTATGTAGACAATAGAACAGTAAAGGCGACTGCTTGTTCAAAAAATGGTAGTGAAGGACCGGATAAAGCTATTGACGGAAACAAAAATACAATCTGGCATACAAACTACAGCGGCGAAGATAAATGTGCAGGTAATCAACACTGGATTAACTTTGAGATGAAAGAGCCTACAGCAGTAAATGGATTGACATATACTCCGCGTGCAAACGGTGGAAACGGAAATCTTACAAGTTATGAAATTAAAGCCAGTGATGATGGAAAAAATTATACAACAGTTAAAACTGGAACTCTTGCAGATGATGCAAAAGAAAAAGTAATCGACTTTGGTAAGACAGTTACAACAAAACATATCCGTGTTATTTATAAAGCATCTCATGGCGGATTTGGTTCAGCAGCAGAATTTTTAATCCACCGTGCAGGAGTAAAAGCAGATGTGGAAGGATTAAAAGCTTTAATCACAGAAGCAAAAGAAATGGATAAAAAAGGCTACACAACAGAATCATGTGCTGCTCTACAGGCCAAGATTGAAGAGGCAGAAAAACTTGCTAATTCAGAAAATCCTGATGCAAATGATGTAGAAGTAATGAAAAAAGAATTAAGAAAAGCAATGACTTCTCTTGTTCTTGAAGGCAAAGGCGAAGCAAATGACGGAAAAGATGCTTTAAGAAAAGCAGTTGAAAAGTATAGTAAATATGATGAAAAAGACTATACGGCAGATTCATGGAAAGTATTTGAGGACGCATTAAATACTGCTAAAAAAGTTTTAGCAAATAAAAACGCAACAGAAAAACAAATTGCCGACGCCTTGAATGCATTAAATGCAGCAGCAGACGCACTTGTTCCAGCCGAAAACGGCAATGGAGGAAATGGAAACCAAGATGGAAACGGTAACGGAAATCAGGGTGGAAGCGACAGCGGAAATCAAGGTGGAAACGGTAGTGGAAATCAAGGCGGGAACGGTAGCGGAAATGGTAATAACAAACCGGCAGGAACAAAACCACCAAAAACAGCAGATGCAACACCAATCGGTTTATGGTTAGCATTATTAGTTGTGGCAGGCGGAAGTATTTTCTTTTCAAAAAAAAGAAAACATTCATAAGATAAGAAAAAGTGGGAATCCTAAATAAAAAAGTAGGAGGAACACTGATGAAAGCAAAAGTGAATGAAGGCTGTATTGCCTGTGGAATGTGTGTAAGCCTCTGCCCTGAAGTTTTTCAGTTTAATGATGAAGGATTGGCGGAGGCGTACGCTGATATAACTGAAGAGATAAAGGAGGCAGCCAAGGACGCAAGAGATGGATGTCCGGTTTCCGTAATTGATTTAAGTTAAAAAAGGTATGGCATTTGAATTTCAGATGCCATATCTTTTTTGGTCTATGGAAATTCCTATGGAAAGATTGACTTTTGCTATTTAAAGCGATATAATGACAGAGAATTAAATTGAAGTAAGGAGAATACGCTATGGAAAGAAAAAATATGTGGAAACAGTATACTGCAGAACAGTTAAACGAAGTAGAAGAAGTTAGCAAAAGATATAAAGATTGTCTTGATGCGGGAAAAACAGAAAGAGAATGTGTAAGTCTTGCTGTTTCTATGGCAGAAGAACACGGCTATCGTAATCTGGAAGAGTGTATTGCTGAAAATACAGAATTAAAAGCAGGAGATAAAGTATATGTAAACCAAATGGGCAAAGCATTGGCTTTATTCCAAATCGGACAGAAACCATTAGAAGAAGGAATGAACATTCTTGGAGCTCACGTAGACTCACCAAGAATTGATATCAAACAAAATCCACTTTATGAAGATACAGATTTAGCATACTTAGATACACATTATTATGGCGGTATCAAAAAATATCAGTGGGTTTCCATTCCATTGGCAATTCATGGAACAGTTGCTAAGAAAGACGGAACAACAGTTGATATTGTTGTAGGAGAAAAGGAAGATGACCCAGTACTTGTTATTTCAGATCTTTTGATTCACCTTGCAGGAGAACAGATGGATAAGAAGGCAAGCGTTGTAATTGAAGGGGAAGGACTTGATGTTTTAGTTGGTTCAAAACCACTTTCAACAGAGGATAAGGAAGAAAAAGAATTAGTAAAAGCAACTATTCTTTCTTTCTTAAAAGATAATTACGGAATTGAAGAAGAAGATTTCTTATCTGCTGAGTTAGAAATTGTACCTGCAGGAAAAGCAAGAGATTGCGGATTTGATAGAAGCATGATTATGGGATATGGACATGATGACAGAATTTGTGCATTTACATCATTATTTGCTATGTTAGAAGTAGAAAATCCTAAGAGAACAAGTTGTTGTTTATTAGTGGATAAAGAAGAAATCGGAAGTGTAGGAGCAACAGGTATGGAATCAAAATTCTTTGAAAATGCAGTTGCAGAATTAGTTGCCCTTACAGTAGGAGAATCTTCATTGAAAGTAAGACGTGCCCTTCAGAACTCATATATGCTTTCTTCAGACGTTAGTGCAGCATATGACCCTATGTTTGCAAATGCATTTGAAAAGAAAAATACAGCATATTTTGGACGTGGACTTTGCTTAAATAAATATACAGGAGCAAGAGGAAAGAGCGGTTCAAGTGATGCAAACGCAGAATATATTGCAAAAATCCGTAAAGTATTTGATGATAATGAAATCGGTTTCCAGACAGCAGAGTTAGGTAAAGTTGACTTTGGTGGAGGCGGAACAATCGCTTACATCATGGCAGATTACGGAATGAATGTTATTGACAGCGGTATGGCAGTGTTATCTATGCACGCTCCATGGGAAATTGCAAGTAAAGCAGACATTTATGAAGGATACAAAGGTTATAAGGCATTTTTAAGAGAAATGAAATAAAGATGATGAAAAAGCTACAACACGAAAGTGTAGTGGCTTTTTCTATAGTTATTATGTATTTTACAGGAGGAGAGAAAATGAGTATACAGGAAAGAATTTCGATGTTGCGTGAACAAATGAAAAGTCACGGTATAGATATATATATTGTACCGACAGCAGATTTTCATCAGAGCGAATATGTAGGAGAATATTTTAAGGCAAGAAAATTTATTACAGGGTTTAGCGGTTCAGCGGGAACGGCGGTAATCACTTTAGAGGAAGCACGTCTTTGGGTAGACGGAAGATATTTTATTCAGGCTGCGGAACAGTTACAGGGTACGGGAATTCAGATGATGAAAATGGGACGGCCGAACGTACCGACATTGGATAAATATTTGGAAGAAGCATTACAGAATGGTCAGACACTCGGTTTTGACGGAAGAGTTGTTTCTATGGGAAATGGGCAGAAATATGCTAAAATTGTAGAAGAAAAACAGGGAAAAATCGTGTATGATATGGACTTAATCGGAGAAATTTGGGAAGACAGACCGTCACTTTCCAAAGAGCCTGTATTTGCTTTAGAGGAAAAATATACCGGAGAATCTACCGAGAGTAAATTAAGCAGAATTAGAGAAGTGATGAAAGAAAACGGTGCAACCGTACATATTTTAACGACATTGGATGATATTTGCTGGACATTGAATATACGAGGAAATGATATTGAGTTTTTCCCTCTTGTTCTTTCTTATGCGATTATCACAATGGACAAAATGCATTTATACATTGATGAAACAAAATTAAGTGATGAGATAAGAGTAAATATGGAAGCGGACGGCGTTATTTTACATAAATATAATGCCATTTATGAGGATGTAAAACAAATCGGTGAAGAAGAAGTTCTTCTGATTGACCCGATGTGCTTGAATTATGCGATTTACAGTAATATTTCTGCCGATGTGAAAAAAGTGGAAAAAAGAAATCCGGAAGTGTTGTTTAAAGCGATGAAAAATCCGTCAGAAGTAGAAAATATGCGTCAGGCACAAATTAAAGACAGTGTTGCCCATGTTAAATTTATGAAATGGTTAAAAGAAAATGTTGGAAAAATAACGATTACGGAAATGAGTGCGTCTGATAAATTAGATGAGTTCCGTGCAGAGATGGGTAACTTCATCAGACCAAGTTTTGAGCCGATTTCTTCTTATGGGGAACACGCCGCACTATGCCATTACACATCTTCACCGGAAACAGATGTGGAATTGAAAGAAGGAAATATTTTCCTAACAGACACAGGCGCCGGTTTCTATGAAGGTTCAACAGATATTACAAGGGCTTACGCTTTGGGAGAAATACCGGAGAATATGAAAGAAGACTTTACTGTTGTTGCCATGTGTAATTTAGAATTGTCAAATGCAAAATTTATGGAAGGATGCACAGGAGTAAACTTAGATATTTTGGCGAGAAAACCATTGTGGGAAAGAAACAAAGATTATAATCACGGAACAGGTCATGGTATAGGATATTTATTGAATATTCACGAAGACCCTGCAAATTTCCAATTAAGATATCGTGAAGGAAATACGGCAGTTTTACAGGAAGGTATGATACTTACGGTTGAGCCGGGAATTTATATTGAAGGTTCACACGGAGTACGTCTGGAGAACGAGGTTCTTGTATGCAAAGGCGAAAAAAATGAGTACGGACAGTTTATGTATTTAGAAACAATCACATATGTTCCATTCGATTTAGATGCGATTAAGCCAGAGATGCTGACAGAAGAATACAGACGGTATCTGAATACTTATCACAAAACGGTATACGAAAAAGTTTCTCCATACTTAAATGAAGAAGAAAAAGAATGGCTTAAAAAATATACGAGAGAAATATAGGAGTGAAAATGCAGATAGAAAGTATTATTTTAGATGTGGACGGAACATTGTGGGATTCCACGGAGTTAGTGGCAAAGTCATGGAACAGAGCGATTCGTGATATAGGTATTACGCATATTGATGTGACAGCAGACCGGCTGAAAACATTGTTCGGCAGAACGATGAAAGAGATTGCAGACGTTGTTTTAGCGGGGGGTTCCGAGGAAGAAAAAGCACAGGTCATGGACTTATGCTGTCAGTACGAACATGAAGATTTGGAAAATGATGAGTGCGATATGTTGTATCCCAATGTAAGGGAAACCATTATCGAATTATCAAAAACACATCGGGTTTTTATTGTAAGCAACTGTCAATCCGGATACATTGAAATGTTTTTAAAGAAAACAAATCTGGAAAAATATGTTACAGACATAGAATGTTTTGGAAATACCGGAAGAGGAAAAGGGGAAAACATTCGTTTGATTATGGAGAGAAATCATTCAGAAAGCGCCTGCTATGTAGGTGATATCCGAGGCGATTATGAGGCGTCAAAACAGGCGGGAGTTCCGTTTGTCTTTGCAGAGTATGGTTTTGGAGACGTCCCTGAAAGTGAATGGAAAATTAAAGAATTTTCAGAACTGCTGAAGTTAGAGTAGAGAAAAGGTATCGCATATCAGACTGGTGCGATACCTTTTTCTTGGTTATTCTAATAACTCTTTTAATGTTTCAATTACGGAATCCGTAACATATGTCGAGTGTGAAGCCACACCCGGAGCAGCGTCTGACATGGCATATCCTTCGCCTGCAAGATGAAGCATTTCAATATCGTTATGCTGGTCACCAAATGCCATACACTCTTCAGGAAGAATGTTGAAGTAATCAAGGAAAACCTGCAGGGCAGTTCCTTTGTTTGCTTCAGGGGAGATAAAGTCAACCCATTCATTTCCTGAAGTGACGACTTTGATATCCGACTTGAACTCTTCGCGGAAATGCACAAAAGTCTCCTCAGGCGTTACGTTGTCAAAAATAGCGATTTTTAAAAATGGGGAGGCAACGTTAGACAAATCATCTACACGAATAACTTTATTTGCCATATCTTCCACAAGATGTCGGAAAAATTCCTTATCGGCAGTCTCAATATAACATGCCTCTTCGCAGGAAAGAACGGCATCGCAGTGTTCCCGTTTCCTGATTTCTTCAAAAATGCGGATTCCTAATTCGCGGTCAATCGTTCCGCGACTGAGAACTTCACCGTTGTGAATACAGAGTGAACCGTTTTCCGTAATGTAGGAAATCTCATCTTTCACAGGTTCAAAAAGATTGACGATACTTGCATACTGTCTTCCGCTTGCCGCAATAAAATGAATTCCTTTCTTTTTCAATTGGCGGATAATATCAAATAATTCAGGATTTAATTTCTGCTCCCCGTATCTTAATAATGTTCCGTCAATATCACTTGCCACTAATTTTATCATAATCAATTACCTCATACTATTTTTCTTATTCCCTCATTATTATATTACCGGAACGGTGTGTAGACAAGGGAAAGATGCCGGATTGACAAATAAATGGGAATTTGTTATCTTTTAGGAAGTTAGTTGCGACTAATAATGATGTGAAGATAACGCTTTCAGGGGAAGAATGATATGGACGTATTAAGAGTAAAAATATTAATCTGTTTTCAAAATCCAAAAGAGCAGTGGAATGTGACAAATCTTGCGATAACGCTTGGGGTAGAGAAATATGTAGTCAGCCGCATATTATCTGCTTTGGAAAAAGAAGGGCTGCTTGATAAAAGTGACCGGAGAAATCCGGTGCTGACAAGAAAGGGCAGGGCAGTTGCAAAGGAATACAGCCAAAAAGTGGAATTGGTTATCGGGCATCTTCTGGGAACAGGGGTTTCTCAGGAGACAGCGCGGGAAGACGCAGTTATCATTGCGTCATACTGTAAGGAGGAGACTCTGGAAGTATTGAAAAAAGAGGAAATTGCAAAACGGGTAAAATATAGTTTCAGAGAGGGAATGGAATTTGGCGGAGAGCGTCTGAGTGGGAGGTATCCCGATGGGAATTACCCGATTCCGTTTGCGATTTTTCAAAAAGAGCTGGATTTGGAAAAAGAAGTCTCAACGTGGAATGAACGATTTGAAAATCCATGTATTTTAAATGTGCAGAATAAAAATGGAAAGGTGTTTCTTCAGATGCTCGGCGAGTACAGGGAATATCAGTTTGCGTATTGGGACGGGGAAGCATGGTGCGATATGGAACGGCAGGGGCGTCTGCTTTCATTCAGGGCGGATTGGATTCGTTTTCAAAGTATGGCAGACGACAGAGGAAGAATACTGTTAGGAAAGATTTGGATAAAGATTTATCGGGGAAGAGATATGAAAAAACTTTTATTTACGATGTATATTGCATAAAAAGTTGCCGTTTGCAACAAAGAAAAAATTGTGGTGTAAAATAAAAAAAGTGATGAAAACATAAAAAAAGTTGCCAAGATGCAACAAAAAAAGATTTTCATTTTCAAAAAAATTATGATACAGTCTAATCAGCAATTTCAGTTGCTTTTTTTAATGCTCGTGGGTTAGACGAAACTAATAAAAAATAGTTTAAAGCAACCATTTAAAAGAGGAGGATATGAAAATGAAGAATAGGACTATAAAATCAATGGCAAAAAGATTGGCTGCACTTGCGATGGCAGCAGTTTGCACATTTAGTTTGACGCAGGTACCTGCGGTAAAGGCTGCCGAAGTGTTGGAAGCGGGAGATTATGTCGTGCCGATTACATCACTGAAGAGTAAAGCGCCGATTCCTGCCGTAAACGAAGCGTTCAACAAAGCGTTTGGGGAAAATGCAAATGTAAGTGTAGATGAAAAAGGCAATATGACAGCCACCGTTGAGAACAGACACATGGTTATCAATATGATGGGAGAATATCACGCAAATGTTTTAACTGTGGAAGGGGCAGAATATTTATCTTACAAAACAGAACAGTCTTCCACTTCATTTGGAAAACCGACAGAGATTACCCAAATTGAAGTGCCGGAGAAAATGAAGTTTCCAATCACACCTTCCGGTAACGGAGAATGCTCATTAACGATTACGGTGGACTTTATGAACAATATGATGGGCGGAGGGAAACCATATCCGACAACTGTGACATTGACATTAGATTTTTCAAAAGCACAGGCGGATACAAGCGGATTAAACGCGCTCTTACAATCTTATGACGGATTGAAAAAAGAAGATTACACGGAAGAGTCATGGAAAGCGTTTGAATTGAAAAAGAAAGAGGCAAAAGAATTGCTTGCAGGCGGAAAGGCCTCCGCATCAGAAATCAGCGGAATGATAGCTTCTTTAAAAGATTTAAAAGGAAAATTACAGTTGGTAAGCGAGTTGCCGGAAGCGGATTACAGTAAAGTAGATGCGGCAATTGCGACGGTTCCAAAAGATTTAACAAAATACACAGATGGAACGGTAAAGACGCTTGAAAATGCATTACAGGCAGTTATTCGCGGTTTGAAACAAAATGAACAGGACAAAGTAAATCAGATGGCGGCAAATATCGAGGCAGCAGTAAAAGGGCTGAAAAAGAAACCGACATCTGATAACAATACGAATAATGGAACCAATAACGACACAAACAGCCAGCCGAATCTAAATACAGGAAACACAACATTAGATAAAAATAATTTAAAAGACGGAATTTATGAAGTTCCGGTATGGTTATGGCATGCAACAAAAAATCAGGCTTCTATGGCCGCACAGTCTTTAAACAATACAGCGAGAATTGTTGTAAAAAATGGTGTGAAAACAATGTACATTTACACAAAATCCATGAAATATGGAAACATTGAAGCAAGCCTTCAGGAACTAAAAGTGGAGGGCACTGACGGAAAATATATCAGTGCAAAAGTAGAAGAAAGAGATGCGGCAGGGAATCCGGTGTGTTTCTCCTTTACACTTCCTCACACAAAGGAATACTTAAATGTAAAAGTAAATCCACATGTGGCTATTATGGGAAATCAGGACATCGACGCAAGATTTCGTATCAATTATTCTTCGCTGAAACAGGTTTCTTCTGTTCAGGTGACTAAGCCGTCAGCCCAGAGCAGTTATGGGGCATCAAATGCGCCGAAGACAGCCGACTATAGTAATTATTCAGCGCTTTTACTTGCTATGCTTTTATCGGCAGCAACGAGTGTGGCGGCGCTAGTTTATAGAAAGAGACAGGCAAGATAAATATGAAACGATGGAAAGAAGTTGTTTTGGGATTGGGAATGGCTGCCATGCTTGCAGTTTCCCATATTCCGGTTCACGCGATGGAAGATGGAGCCTACACAGTGGGCAGAACAACGTCCTACGCAAATCCGGAGACGAATAAAACTGTGGACGGAGGAACGAATATTGCTCTCGGAGACAGTATGGCTGACAGTATCGTGGAGGATAGCGTGCTGGTGGAACAGTCTCAGGGAAAGACATATGTCACGCTTGGAATTGGTTTAATGTCCAACGTAAACAATGTCCGTATGCAGATAAAAGGTAATGACGGAAATTATAGAAATGTAGAACTTACACAGACAGGAACTTGTGAGAGAGATGGAGACACTTGCAATCACTATCGGTTTGAGGTAGATTCGGCAGAGAATTATATCAGTCCTATTTTGTTTGTAGAACCGATGGGAAGAGACGTACAGTTTTTTATAAAACTGGATATGGCATCGGCAAAAAAGGGAAACGGAAATTTTGTGAGCGAGATGATTAAGACGGAAGATGAGCAGCCGGTAAAAGAAGAATCAGTAAAAAAAACTTCAAAAGAAACTTCTAATGAAACGCCAAAAGAATCTAAAAAGAAAGTTCCGGTTGGTGAGATTGCAGTTGGAGCGGCTGTTGTACTTGTCATTGGTTCATTAGTTGTGTTTGTAAAGAAAAGGAAATAAGAGATGAAAAAGAAACCGTTAATTGCCGTAATTCTTTCCGCATTATTCCTGACGGGGTGTGTAAACCAGTCGGGAGAACAGAATGTAAATAACAGTGTAAAAGAAAAACGGATTGTGGCAACATCTGTGGCAACCTGCGAGATTTTAGACAGGCTGGAATGGGATAACGTTGTGGGAGTTCCCAAGACAGACAGTTATTCCATTCCGAAACGCTATGAGAAGGCGAAAAGCGTCGGTTCACCTATGGCGCCGGATATGGAAATTGTAAAATCACTGAAGCCGGACATCGTTTTAAGTCCGAATTCTCTGGAAGGAGAATTGAAATCTCAGTATGAAAATATAGGAGTGGAAAGTTATTTTTTGGATTTAAAGAGTACGGAAGGAATGTACGAATCAATTTTAATACTTGGAAAGATGCTGGGAAAAGAAGCGAAGGCAGAAGAACTTTATAAGGAATTTAAAGACTTTAAAGCTGATTTTACAAAAAAACATACCGGAGAGGAAGCACCCACCGTTCTTTTGCTGATGGGACTCCCGGGGTCTTATGTGGTGGCAACGGAAAGCAGTTATGCTGGAAGTCTTGTAAAACTTGCCGGAGGCATCAATGTGTACGGTGATGGAGCCGGACAGGATTTTCTAAACATCAATCCCGAGGATATGGTAAAGAAAAAGCCGGATATTATTCTGCGTACTTCACACGCTCTTCCGGAACAGGTTAAGAAAATGTTTGCGGAGGAATTTAAGACAAATGATATTTGGAAACATTTCGAGGCGGTGCAACAAGGCTATGTGTATGATTTGGACAATGAGAAATTTGGAATGAGTGCAAATTTCCGTTATAAAGAGGCACTGCAAGAGTTGGAAACATATTTATATCAGGAGGGAACAAATTGATTGGCAGAAGAAGAAAAATCATTTCATTTCTTGTTACGGGAGCAGCATTAATCGTGCTGTTCCTTGTTGCTGTGAATACGGGAAGTTTAAAGGCGTCCCCGGGACAGATTATAAAAGGTCTGTTTGTAGAATACGATGAGACGGTGGCGACAATATATTCGCTGCGCTTTCCGAGAATTTTGATTGCCATGCTCGCCGGGGCAGCGGTTGCCGTATCCGGAGTTATGCTGCAGGCGGTAATGAAAAATCCGTTGGCAGATCCGGGAATTATGGGGATTAGTTCAGGGGCGGGAATGGCGGCGGTACTTGTGACCGTCTTTGCACCGTCATTGTATCTTGCAGTTCCTGTTTTTGCGTTTTTGGGAGGAATTATTGCCTGTTTAATTGTATATCTTCTCTCGTGGAAAGGAGAACTGAGTCCTCTTCGTGTTATTTTGACCGGGGTGGCGGTGAATGCCTTTTTCTCAGGGCTTATGTCAGCAGGAGAAAGTATGATGGGAACGGACTACAGCGGGGCGGCAAGTATAGTAAATGGAAATATTACAATGAAAACATGGGGCGATTTTCAGATGCTTTCTGTGTATACGGTGATTGGACTTATATTAGCGTTTATATTTGCGGTAAAATGTGACATTCTGGGACTGGAAGATAAGACGATACTTTCTCTCGGAATCAGGGTAAATACAGTGCGTCTTCTCGTATCCGGGGTGGCGGTGCTTTTGGCAGCTGTCAGCACGGCAGTGGTGGGAAGTATCAGTTTTCTCGGACTGTTGGTACCACATATCGCAAGGCTGCTTGTTGGAAACAGCCACAAAGTGCTGATTCCGTACACAATGCTTCTGGGGGCATTTACCCTGCTGCTTGCAGACACGGTAGGCCGTACTATTGCCTATCCATATGAAATTAATGCGGCAGTGATTATGGCGGTTATTGGAGGCCCGAGTTTTATTTTACTATTAAGGAGGGCGAAGACAGAACTATGAGTGAACAGAAATATGTTTATGAGGTACGGGATTTATCTTTCGCTTACGGGGAACATAAGGTACTTCAGGAAGTATCCTTTTCACTGCAAAAAGGGAAAATTACTACCTTGATTGGCGCCAACGGTTGTGGGAAATCTACATTATTCCAACTGCTGACAAGAAACCAAAAACCGGAGTCGGGAGAGATAAAACTGTACGGAGAAAATCTCCGTGACATTAAATTAAAAGATTTGGCAAAAAAATCCGCCATTGTACACCAGTATCATACTGTTTTGGAGGATTTGAGTGTGGAAAAACTGGTGAGTTATGGGAGAATTCCTCACAGAAAAGCGGGAAGTTTCAGGATCAGTGAGAAAGACAGAGAAAAAGTGGAATGGGCGATGGAAGTGACACGAATAACGAAATACCGCAACCGTCCGGTCTCAAAACTGTCGGGAGGACAAAGACAGAGAGTTTGGATTGCCATGGCGCTTGCACAGGATACAGAACTGTTGCTTTTAGATGAACCGACAACATATTTGGACGTAAGATACCAGATACAGATACTGCAGTTGGTACGCAAACTAAATCAAGAGTATGGTTTGACTATTGTCATGGTACTGCACGATATTAATCAGGCATTATATTACAGTGACGAGATACTGGCAATGAAAAATGGAAAAATCATCGGGCAGGGAATGCCGAAAGAAGTTTTGACAGAAGAACTGTTGGAAGAAGTATATGGCGTGCGGCTTCATGTTTTCACGGTAGGAGAAAAATCGTTTATATCGGCAGTATAAAAGGGAAAATTCATCTCATTGAAAATCTTTTGTGAAAATGCTATAATCTAACTGTTTAAAAAGGATTATAGATTTCGGAATGAAGGAGAACTAAAAAATGAGAATTGGAATTGGTAATGACCATGCAGCAGTAGAAATGAAAGAGCAGATTGTCGCATTTTTGGAAGAACTGGGACATGAAGTGGTAAACTATGGAACAGATACAAACGACAGTTGCGACTATCCTGTTTATGGTGAAAAAGTGGGACGCGCAGTTGTGGACGGAGACGTAGAATGTGGAATTTTGATTTGCGGAACAGGCGTAGGAATTTCCATTGCAGCCAACAAAGTAAAAGGTGTACGTGCAGTCGTTTGCAGCGAGCCATATTCGGCAAAACTTTCAAAACAGCACAATAACACAAATATTCTTGCGTTCGGCGCCAGAGTTATCGGTATTGAATTGGCAAAAATGATTGTGGAAGAATGGTTAAACACAGAATTTGAGGGTGACAGACATCAGAGACGTGTAGATATGATTTCAGATATTGAGAATAGATAAAAATAAAGTGGAGTTGAAAAAGACTCCACTTTATTTTTTATGTGATTGACAAAGTCTAAGAAATTTTCTGTAAAAATAAATCAGGGTTGTTCTTAAAACAGATAGCCTCTTTTCACGATTCCTTTTCTTTGACATATTGTATTATAGAAAAGAAAGAAAACGGAGTAAACATATGCCAATTTCAATTATGCTTGACGCAGGGCATGGGGGAACAGATCCCGGTGCCGTTTACAAAGGAAGAAGAGAGGCAGATGACGCACTGCAACTGACATTGGCCGTCGGTGAGATTTTACAAAATCACGGTTTTGATGTAGAATATACAAGAACAACAGACGTATATGAGTCGCCATATCAGAAGGCGATGGAGGTAAATGAGGCAGGAGTGGACTATTTTGTGTCCATTCATCGAAATTCCTATCCGACGGATAACGAAGTTTCGGGAGTGGAGAGCCTTGTCTATGATTTGTCGGGAATTAAATATGAGATGGCGAAGAATATCAATGCCCAATTGGAAGACATAGGGTTTGTAAACTTAGGTGTTCATGCCAGACCGAATTTAGTTGTGTTAAAAAGGACAAAGATGCCCGCTGTGTTAGTGGAAGCGGGATTTATCAATTCCGATACGGATAACCAGCTGTTTGATGAGTCTTTCGATGATATAGCAAATGCAATCGCAGATGGAATTATGGATACAGTGATGAAACCGGGTATGAATCAGGTGATGCAGTACAGGGTACAGGTCGGCGCATATCGGCAGAGAAGATATGCGGAAGCGCTGCTAAATGAATTGCAGGCACAGGAATATCCGGCGTTTATCGAACAGGGAAATGGATTCTGGAGAGTGCAGGTGGGAGAGTATCCTACGCTGAAAGAGGCAGTCGTTATGGAAAGACGTTTGAAACAGGCGGGGTATCCGACAATTATTGTAAGTTAAAAGAACAGGAGAAGAAAAATGAGCGGTAAATTACAGTTTCGTGAAAAGTTAAATGGTATTTTAGAGTTAGGAAAAGAAAAACATCGTGTATTGACAATGGAAGATGTGGAAAAATATTTTGAGGAGGACACACTTTCAGAAGAACAAATGGAACTGGTATACGACTATCTTTTATCTCAAAAGATAGCCGTAACCGGCTATGTGAAAAAAGGGGGAACGGTTGTAGAGGAAGAGGAGGAAAAGAATTTCCCCAAGGAGGACGAGTTATATTTAGAAACATATTTGGAAGAAATGTCCTCGTTGGTACCTTTGAATGAAAGAGAGGAAAAATTAAAACAATATTTTCCGAAAGTTGTAGAGATTGCAAAAGAATTACATACTCCTGAATTTTTCATCGGCGATTTAATTCAGGAGGGAAATGTGGGACTGATGCTTGCACTGGAAAAAGAAGAGGCGGAAGAACAGGAAATTTTAGAGGGTATTCGTCAGATGATGCAACTGCTTGTGGAGGAGCAGGAGGAAGTGAAACATCAGGATAATAAAATGGTGGAGAAGGTAGTATTTTTGGACGAGAGTCTAAAAAATCTCACAGAAGATTTGAACAGAAAGCCGACTTTGGAAGAACTAGCAGACTATATGGAGATGACGGAAGAGGAAGTCAATGATATTTTGCGTCTGACAGGGGAAGAAGATGATGAGGAAGAGGAATAATAAAACAGGCTGTATAGAAAATCTGTATAGTACTACAACAAAAAGCAATAGGAAAAAACTGTCACAGAATTGAAACTGAGGAAAAATTTGGGTATACTACTAGAGATTTAAAAAAAGGAGGAAAACAGATGAGAAAGAAAATCGTAAGTATTCTTTTGTGTATGGCTTTAGTGGGAACTATGGCAGCAGGCTGTGGAAAAAAGGAACCATCAAAAGACAAAACAGATGGTAAAAAAGAAATTACATTCATGATTCCTGACTGGGGAAATCCGGGGGAAGAACTTTTAAAAGAGTTTGAGGAAGAATCAGGAATTAAGGTAAATGTGGAAGAAGTAAGTTGGGACGACATTCGCGATAAAGTCTCCATTGCGGCAGCAGGTGGGGAAGCCGCTGCGGACGTAGTGGAAGTAGACTGGTCATGGGTTGGTGAGATGAACAGTGCGGGCTGGCTTGAACCGATTGAAATGAGCGAAGAAGATAAAAAGGACATGCCTACACTGGAGACATTTACAATAGATGATAAGGTATTGGCAGTTCCATATGCGAACGATTACCGAATCGCATATTATAATGAGGAACATTTCAAAAAGGCCGGAATTGAGAAAGCGCCGGAAACATGGGACGAAGTTTATGACGCATTAAAGAAATTGAAAGAGTCCGGAGTGACAAAATATCCGTTCACTCTTCCGGTAAATGCGGACGAATCGGCAACAACTTCAATGATTTGGCTTGCGTTTGCAAGAAATGGCGTAGCGTTTAACGAGGACGGAACATTAAATGAAGAAGCAGTGTTGGACGCATTGAAATTTGAACAAAAATTAGTAGATGAAGAATTGATTGATCCTGCGGCAAAAACATTTTCAGGTATGGACTGTTACCGCAAACTTACTTCAGGAGAGGCAAGTTTTATGGTCGGACCCACAAAATTTGTTGGAATCAGCAATAATCCTGAGGAGAGCAGCGTAGTCGGACAGATTAAACCGATTTTATTGCCGGGAAAAGAAGGAACTTCACAGGTGACAATGCCGCTTCCGGAAGCGATTGGAATTACTGCATTTTCTAAAAACAAAGAAGAAGCAAAAGAGTTTGTAAAATGGTATTCCTCTCCGGAAGTACAGAAAAAACTGTACGCACAAAACAGTTCCATTCCGACAAGAAACTCGGTTATCGAAGAATTAATCAATGACGGCACAATTAAAAATGCAGGAGCAATGCTTGATCAGGCGAAATTAATTAAATCTCCATTCCCTAAAGGAGTGCCGGACTACTATTCAGAAATGTCAAACACAATTTATAATAACGTAAACAAAATGGTTCTTGGAGAAATCTCTCCTGAGAAAGCGTTTGATACGATGGATAAGAAGATAAAAGAATTGGTAAAATAGTATGTTGAAAAGAAACAAGGAAAAATTACTGGCGTATGTTACTCTTACGCCAGTAATTCTTATTATGTGTACATTGGTGCTGTACCCGATTGTCATGACATTTTCCTACAGTCTTCACAAAATGAAACTGACGGCGCCGAATGATATTAAGTTAATTGGATTAGAAAACTACATATCTATATTGAAATCGGACACATTTTGGTACAGTCTGCAAAACACGCTGTTTCTGCTCGTGATTGTTATGGCTGTGACAACGGTATGTGGGTTTGCGGTAGCGCTTATTTTAAATGTGGATACGAAGATTTCGGGTATTTTGACTGCGATTGCCATTTTGCCGTGGGCGATGCCGCCGATTGTGAACGGAATTATCTGGAAGTTCGTTTTTCATTCGGGATATGGCTTTATGAACAAATTGCTTATTTCTCTAAAGTTGATAGACAAACCGATAGAGTGGCTGACGGACAGGTGGCTTTTACTTCTTGTCGTTGCGCTTGTTGTCGCATGGAGAAGTGTACCGTTCTGTGCAATCGTTACGGTTTCGGGGCTACGTGCTATACCGGAGGAATTATATGAGGCGGCAAAAATAGACGGGGCAGACAGAAAATCAAGATTTTTTCATATCACACTCCCCCTTGTGAAACCGTTTCTGATTATTGGAATGACATCGGCGTCCATAACTGCAATCAATATTTTTGATGAGATTGTGGCAATTTCGGGGTACAAAGATTTAGGCAAAAACTTGTTAATTGAGAACTATCTGACGACGTTTTCTTTTTTAGACTTTGGAAAAGGAAGTGCATTGACTTATATCATTATGCTTCTGTCGGCAATTCTCGGATTTTTCTATTTGAGAAGTCTGAATAAGGAGGTGGAATACTAATGAAAAGGCGCAAAAAAGTTTCCCTTCTCTATATTGCTGCGGTGATTCTTTTTCTTATTTTAACGTTGGGACCATTTGTGTGGGCGTTTATTGTGTCGGTAACTCCTGAGTATGAGATGTTTAAGAATACAGTGGGAATGCTGCCGAAAGAAATGACATGGAACAACTATGAAATGCTGTTTGATGTGAACAGTTCCCAGCATATCCGTCTCTTTACCGGACTGGCAAATTCAATGAAGGCGGTAGGCTGTACGATTTTATTCGGTGTACCGATTGCCCTTGTCAGTGGATATGTTTTGACAAGAATGGAATTTCCGGGGAAAAAGTTTATCCGAAACAGTCTGCTTATTACAATGGTCATTCCGATTTTTGCGACAATTATTCCGTTGTTCCGTATTTTTGTGGATAAAGGATTATTGAATAATACATTTTGGCTCAGTATGGTGTATGTGAGTTCGTTTCTTCCGATGAATGTGTGGCTGATATCGAATTATTTTGCCACAATTCCGAAAGAATTGGAGGAAGCGGCGAGGGTGGACGGCTGTGGGAGGATTCATACTTTTTTTAAAATCATTCTCCCAATATCCTACCCGGTTATCTTTTCATCAATTTTAATTATGTTTTTGAGTGGTTGGAGTCAATTTCAAATACCGCTTATTCTTGCTTCGTCGGCAGAGACAAAACCTGTCGCAATCGTGACATCGGAGTTTATGACGAAAGATATGGTGCAGTACGGAGTGACGGCGGCAGCCGGGCTTTTGGCAGTTATTCCTCCGGCGATAGTGGCACTGATTTTCAGGAAATTCCTCGTGGCAGGAATGACGAAAGGTTCAACAAAAGGATAAATATAAAAATGGAAGAAACCATTACGGCAGTCTTCCATTTTTTCTGCTTATTATGATATTTGTGATAAATTATTCTTCTTCCTCGTCTTTTTCTTCCCGAAAATTCTCAGGAAGGTAAATATGAACATCTTCTACACGGTTCTTGTCCAATGTTTCTACGACAAGACGGATACCTGAATCCGTAACGACTTCATCATGTAATTCAGGCAGTCGGTCCAACTGCTCAATGATAAATCCACCGAGGGAATCATAATCTTCAGAAGTCAAACCTAAATCTAAACGGTCGTTTAAATCGTCTAAGTTCATAGAACCTTCTACGATAAATTCATGCTCATTAATCTCTTTAAAGAACTCTTCTTCATTTTCGTCATATTCATCATGAATTTCACCGACAATCTCTTCGAGCAAATCTTCTAAAGTGATAAGACCTGCCGTCTCACCATACTCATCAAGTACGATAACGATATTCAGAGAAGCTTCTCTCATCTCTACGAGCAGTTCGGAAATACTCTTATACTCATACGTAAAGTATGCTTCACGGAGAATATCACGGACATGAAATTCTTTTCGGTTATCAAAAAGAAGTAAATCTTTCATGTTAATGGTTCCGATAACGTTGTCTGTCGTATTCTCATAGACAGGCAGTCGGGTAAATTTGTCCTCACGGAAGATTTCGATTAACTCTTCGTAAGTACTTTCCACATCGGCAAAGGTAACGTGTACTCTAGGTACCATAACATCTTTTGCCTTTGCGTCTCCCATATCGAACACGTTATAAATCATCTCTTTTTCTTCAGATTCGATGACACCGTCCTCGTGGCTGACATCTACGATTGTACGCAGTTCGCTCTCGGTCATGGAGTCATTCTTTGCATTAGGGTCTACTCTCAGAATAAATAAGATTACTTTTGATAAACTATTTACGATAAAAATAAATGGTGTAGCAATCTTCATAAGGAAACTGATAGGGTAGGCATAAACCAATGCAAGTTTTTCTGAATGGATTGTTGCCACCGTCTTTGGAGAAATCTCCCCAAATAAGAGAATTAACAGTGTAATAATACCTGTAGCAATAGCAACTGCCGAACCACCAAACACATAAGCAATACTTGTTGTGATGGAAGAGGCGGAAAGGTTTACAAGGTTGTTACCGATAAGAATGGCGCTTAACATCTTGCCGGAATCTTCGGTAATCCTAATAACCATCTTGGCACGCTTATTTCCTTCCTCTGCCAACGAACGCATTCGTATTCGGTTAACGGTAGTAAGCGATGTTTCTGCTGATGAAAAAAATGCAGAAAGCGCAAGTAAAATAATTAAAACAATACTTTGGGTGACGACACTCGAGTCCAATTGTTTTTCACTCCTTCTTAAATTAAAAATAAATAGTATTTTTAATATAACGTATTTTTTACGAATTTGCAAGAGTTCATTGAATTTAGAAGAGGATTAGTGTATCATGAAAAGAAATGTTTTGATAACAGATAGGGTATAAATAACAGGAGACAGGTATGGATAGAAAATTTTTAGATAGAGTAACAGAAATTATAGATAAAGAAAGAGTTTTTACAGATGAGCCGATGAGCAGACACACTACATTTCGCATCGGCGGACCGGCAGACTGTTTTGTCTGCCCTGAGACGGTTGATGAAGTACAGAAAGTTGTTCGTTTGTGCAATGAAATGGATATGCCGTTTTATCTGCTCGGAAACGGAAGCAATCTTTTGGTGGGAGATAAAGGTTTTCGAGGTGTGATTGTCCGCCTGTATAAGCAGATGGACAAAATCGAAGTGTCGGGAACTAAGATAAGAGCGCAGGCAGGCGCTTTGCTTGTGAAAGTGGCAAGTGAAGCGTGCAGGAACGGGCTGACGGGTCTTGAATTTGCCGGAGGAATCCCGGGAACCTTAGGCGGTGCGGTTGTGATGAACGCAGGTGCTTATGGCGGCGAGATGAAAAACGTTCTGGAAGAAGTGACCGTATTGACAAGAGAAGGAGAACTTCTCACGTTAAGTAAAGAAGAATTAGAGTTGGGATACAGGACAAGTATTGTTGGAAGAAGAGGTTACATTGCGTTGGAAGCTGTTTTACAGTTGGAAAAGAAAGATGCAAAAGAAATTAGAGAATATATGAATGAACTCAGAGAGAAGAGAACGACAAAACAACCGCTTGAATATGCCAGCGCGGGAAGTACATTCAAAAGACCGGAGGGGCATTTTGCGGGACAGTTGATTGAGCAGGCAGGACTTAGAGGTTTCCGTGTCGGAGATGCGCAGGTGTCCGAAAAGCATTGTGGTTTTCTTATTAACAGAGGGAATGCAACTGCAGAAGATGTGGTGGAATTAATGAGAGAGGTGACGGTAAAAGTGGAAGAAAAATTTGGTGTTACGCTTGAGCCGGAAGTGAAAAAACTGGGAGAATTTTAAGATGAGAGTAGTAATTGTAACGGGAATGTCGGGAGCAGGTAAAAGTACAGCATTAAAAGTTTTGGAAGATGTAGGATATTTTTGTGTAGATAATCTGCCGATTCCTCTGTTTCCTAAACTGTCGGAATTATTAAAAGTGCCGGGACCGGAGTTCAACAAAATTGCGCTGGGGCTTGATATCCGCGGGGGGCAGGAATTTTCGGAGTTGGAGGAGATGTTAAAAGAAATTTCCTGCGAGATTTTGTTTTTAGATGCAAGCGACTCGGTGTTGATTAAAAGATATAAGGAAACGAGGCGAAACCACCCGCTGACAGCACAGGGAAGCATCGGGGACGGTTTATTGCAGGAAAGAGAGATTCTTGAGCCGATTAAGAAGAGGGCAGACTACATTATTGACACGAGTCTTCTTCTGACAAGAGAGTTAAAACAGGCATTACAAAATATTTTTGTGAATAATCAGGAATACAAAAATTTATATCTCACCGTCGTATCTTTTGGGTTTAAATATGGTATTCCAAACGATACTGATTTAGTGTTCGATGTCCGCTTTTTGCCAAATCCGTATTATATAGACGAACTCCGCCCAAGAACAGGGAATGAAAAAGAAGTGCAGGATTATGTGATGAGTAATGGAAAAGCAGATATATTTCTACAGAAATTGAAAGATATGGTCGAATTTTTGATACCGAATTATATATCTGAAGGGAAACATCAGTTGGTTATCGGAATAGGCTGTACAGGAGGGAAACATCGTTCCGTTACTTTGGCAAATGCTTTATACGATTATTTTAAAGAGAAAAATCAGTATGGGGTGAGAATTGAGCATCGCGATATTGAAAAAGATGCTCTCAGAAAAATGTAAGTAGAGGTGGCAAATGTCGTTTTCGGGAGAAATTAAAGAGGAATTAGGCGGACAGATAAGCACGGCAAGACATTGTCAGATTGCGGAAATTTCTGCATTAATCAGCATGTGTGGCAGCGTCATGATTGACAGCAATAATCGTTATGCAATAAAAATACATACAGAAAATCTGATTGTTGCAAGAAAGTGCTTTACATTACTGGAAAAAACATTTAATATAAGAACTGAAATTTCCATACGAAAAAATCTCATCAGGCAGAGTGTTTCGTATTGGATTATTGTGAAAAAGCATGAAGAAGCAATAAAGGTGCTTCAGGCAACGAAGTTGATTAATAAAGATGGAGAAGTTTTTGAGGAACTTTCCATTGTAAAAAACGTAATTGTTCAACAGTATTGTTGTAAAAGAGCGTTTATCAGAGGTGCTTTTTTAGCATCGGGATCTATCAGTGACCCGGAGAAATCCTATCACTTTGAAATTGTCTGTGCCGTTCGTGCGAAAGCCGAGCAGTTGCAGAAGATAATGAATAGTTTTGGGATAGATGCAAAAGTGATACTTCGGAAGAAATCTTATGTTGTATACGTCAAGGAAGGTGCGCAGATTGCAGACCTTCTTAATATCATAGAAGCACACGTTGCATTGATGAAATTTGAAAACGTGCGTATCATAAAAGATATGCGTAACACGGTAAATAGAAAAGTAAACTGTGAAACAGCGAATATTAATAAAACTGTTTCCGCAGCGGTAAAACAAGTGGAAGATATTGTGTATATTCGCGACACAATCGGGTTGGAAAACCTGTCTGATGCCTTGCGAGATGTGGCATTGACAAGGTTGGAATATCCGGAAGCAACATTAAAGGAATTAGGGGATTTACTCACTACACCAATAGGAAAATCGGGAGTGAATCACCGTCTGAGGAAATTGGGCGAAATGGCCGATAAACTCAGAGAAAACAAGGAGGTACGTTATGATTAAGCAACCGGTGACGATTCAGGCAGAAGATGGTATTTGTGCAAGAGTGACAGCAAAGGCAGTTCAGGTGGCGAACGAATTTAAAAGTCAGGTCTTTATTGAAGTAGGAACAAAAAAAATTAATGCTAAAAGTATTATGGGTATGATGAGTCTTCAACTTTCAACAGGAGATGAATTAACAGTAGTTGCAGATGGCGATGATGAGACTATGGCAACGGAGAAGATGAAAGAACTTTTAGTATCAGGAAAATAGATAAAAAGATTGCGTCTCGACGCAATCTTTTTTGAAATATATGGAGGGTAACATGAAAAAGTTATTGTTTATTTATAACCCTAATGCAGGAAAAGGATTATTAAAACCAAGATTATCTGATATTTTTGATATTTTTGTGAAGGCGGGATACGAAGTGACTGTATATCCGACACAAAAATATAGAGACGGTTACAGAAAAGTGGCAGATTTTACGGGAGATTATGATTTGCTTGTATGCAGCGGTGGAGACGGAACGCTGGACGAAGTTGTGACAGGAATGATGCAGAGAGAAAATAAAATTCCAATCGGATATATTCCTACCGGGACGACGAATGATTTTGCCAAAAGTCTTCATATTCCGAGAGAACTGTTAAAAGCGGCTGACGTTGCGGTCAACGGAGAGATATTTTCATGTGATGTGGGACGTTTCAATAAAGATATCTTTGTTTATATTGCTGCATTTGGTCTGTTTACGGACGTTTCCTACCAGACAAAACAGGAAATAAAAAATGTTCTCGGTCATTTGGCATATGTTTTGGAGGGAACAAAGAGATTGTTTAATATACCGTCATATAATATTCGGGTGACTCACGATGGCGAAGTTATTGAAGATGAGTTTATTTTTGGTATGGTAACAAATTCCCGGTCAGTGGGCGGATTTAAAAATATGGTAGGGAAAAAGGTCGTGTTTGATGACGGGGAATTTGAGGCGACTTTGATAAAGAAACCGAAAAACCCACTGGAACTGCAGGGGATTATTCTTGCCCTTGTTTCGGAGCAGCAGGATTCAAAATATATGTATTCCTTCAAGACAAAAGAGGTTACATTTGAATCGCTGGAAGAAATCTCATGGACACTTGACGGAGAATTTGGGGGAGAGCATGATAAAGTAGTTATTAGAAATGCTCAAAAAGAGTTACAGATTATGGTAGATGCGGAATGTAAATCGTCATTGATGGAATATCCGCAGGAAAAAGAAGAGGAATAGAGGGAAAATTACAGATGGAAAAGAGAGAAAAGTTTTCTTCGAGATTAGGTTTTATTTTGATCTCGGCGGGGTGTGCAATCGGTTTGGGGAACGTGTGGAGGTTTCCATATATTACGGGACAGTATGGCGGCGGAGCATTTGTGCTGATTTATCTGTTCTTTCTGCTTGTGTTAGGTTTGCCGATTGTTATTATGGAGTTTGCGGTAGGAAGAGCCAGCCAAAAAAGTGTCGCCAAGTCTTATGAGGTGCTTGAACCGAAAGGAACGAAGTGGCATATACATAAATATTTTGCCATCGCAGGAAATTATTTGCTGATGATGTTCTATACAACCGTAGGCGGCTGGATGGTAGCCTATTTTGTAAAGATGGCAAAAGGAGAATTTGCGGGAGCGGGTGCGGAAAAAATTTCGGAAATTTTAACGGCGTTGACTTCCAACAGAAATGAAATGTTATTTTGGATGTTGGTGATTTCTGTTATCGGTTTGATTGTATGCTCTTTAGGTTTAGAAAAAGGGGTGGAAAAGATTACGAAAGCAATGATGGTCAGTCTGTTTTTGATTATGATCGTTCTTGTTGTTCGCGCGGTGACATTGCCAAATGCGATGGAAGGTCTTTCATTCTATTTAAAACCGGACTTGAGTAAGATGAAAGAAGTTGGGATTGGAACAACCGTATTTGCGGCTATGGGACAGTCATTCTTTACGCTCAGTATCGGTATCGGCGCTTTGGCAATTTTCGGAAGTTACATTGGAAAAGAGAGAACACTTGCGGGAGAGGCAATAAGTGTTACACTGCTGGATACGTGTGTGGCGATAATGGCAGGATTAATTATTTTTCCGGCATGTTTTGCCTTCGGCATCAATCCGGGGGAAGGACCGGGACTTGTTTTCGTGACGCTGCCGAATGTATTTAATGAAATGGCAGGCGGGCGTTTGTGGGGAGCGTTGTTCTTCCTGTTTATGACGTTTGCGGCGCTATCCACAATTATTGCAGTATTTCAAAATGTTATTACCTGCGCAAGAGAATTGTGGGGGTGGTCTCTGAAGAAATCTACATGGATTAACGGAATTTTACTTATTGTTTTGGGAATCCCGTGCGTACTTGGAATGACGGACTGGGCGGGATTTACAGTCGCAGGAAAGAATATCATGGATTTGGAAGACTTTATTGTCAGCAATAACCTTCTTCCGCTCGGTTCACTGGTCTACCTGTTGTTCTGTGTGACAAGATACGGCTGGGGCTGGGATAATTTCTTAAAAGAAGCAAATGCCGGAACGGGATTGAAGTTTCCGAAAAATAAGGCAGTGAAATTTTATCTGACATTTATTTTGCCGGTTGTTGTGCTGTTTATCTTCGTTCAGGGATATTGGACGATGATGAAATAAGAAAAGAGTGGAAATCTTTTGGAATATTTATCATTACACTGCTTGCCTACATAGACAAGCATAAAAAATAACTGCCCCTGTTTTTGACCGAATGTGTGGGCAGTTATTTAGAACTCCAAGGTCAACCACTTGTGGCGGTTGTTCTCTCTTGTTATTATTATAAAATGGAAATAAGAAAAGTGCAATATATTTTCTTTTGTCTCAGAAAAAATAATGATTTCAAAATTTGTACTTGCATATTAGGAAAAGATGTTTTATAATATACAAGTATGAAAAACGGCTCCATGGTCAAGCGGTTAAGACGCTAGCCTCTCACGCTGGAATCAGGGGTTCGATTCCCCTTGGAGTCATTATACAAATGAGAAAGAAATGCCAAGCATCTGAATATTTTCAGGGGTTGGCATTTTTAGCATATAAAAACTGTCAAGTTCCTTGAAAAAGGGATTTGGGCAGTTTTTTGTTGTGCACAATTTTCCGATACAATAAAAAATATATTTTGTGAAAGCATACATAATCTTTTCTATTCTTTACAGTTCATTATATTTCCCCCTAATAGTAAAAGTATACAAAAAACAAAAGAAATTTTTAGTATAAAAGGGAGTAACATGTATAAAACAACGAAAAACATAAAAAGAAGATAAGAACATTGAAAAAATTATTAAAAACATACAAAATGAAAAGTAAAGAAAAGGAGGAATATTATGAAAAAGAACAGAAAACGAAGTAGAATTATGAGTTTGCTGCTTATATTCGCTTTATTACTTCAGCCGACAGTCAGTTTGGCAAAGGACGGAGAAGAAAGTGCGAAGAAAAATAACGGTGTTGTAATTGACGTACGTGATTTTGGTGCAGATCCAACCGGAGTCAACGATAGTGCTGAGGCAATTTGGAAAGCGTTAGAAGAAGCAAAAAAGGTATCAGACGGAGGAAAGAAAGAGGTTACATTGAACTTTCCAAAAGGAGAATACCATATTTACAAAGACAAGGCACAGAAAAGGGAGTATCATACCTCTAATACAAACAGTATTGAAAATCCGGTAAAAACAATCGGAATTTTAATCGAAGAGCAAAAGAACCTTACCATTGAGGGAAATGGTTCTTTATTTATGATGCACGGAAATATGATGGCTTTAGCGGTGGCAAAGTCAGAAAATATTACTTTGCATAATTTTTCGTGGGATTTTGCAGTTCCTACTGTATCTGAGATGACGGTTACAAATATGGGCGAAAGTGGAGGAAGAGATTACACAGATTTTTATATTCCGAATTGTTTCCCATATGAAATTCAAGGAAATACGATTCTTTGGAAGAGTGAAAACAGCCCGTATACAAATTACCCGTATTGGACGGAAAAAGGAATACATAATTCCTATGCAGTAGTTGCATACCAGCCTGATGATGAGATGACAAGAAATTATTATACTAATCAGGGACCGTTTCAAAATGCAATTAAAATTGAAAAGTTAGAAAATAATCAAGTGAGAGTTCACTATGCTGTAACACGTCCTGCCATGCAGGAAAAAGGAATGGTTTTTGAACTGGCAAGCAGTGCTGTAAGAGAAACGGCAGGTGCATTTACTTGGGAGAGTAAAAATGTCCGTGCAGAGAAAGTAAATGTTCATTTTATGCATGGATTTGGCTGGCTCATTCAGATGAGTGAAAATGTATATTACAAGGATTGCAATCTTATGCCAAGAGAAAATTCAGGACATTTGACAGTGAGTTATGCTGATGGTATTCATGCGTCAGGTGCTTCAGGAGAAATTGTAATTGAAAATTGTAATTTTGCCAATACACATGATGACCCGATTAATTTGCATGGAACGTTTACAAGGGTAGAGAAAAGAATAGATTCTCACACATTAGAGTTAAAGTATATTCACAATCAGCAGGGAGGATTTCCACAGTATCATGTAGGAGATAAGGTTCAGTTCTTTACAAGAGATTTGCTGTCTTCAACAGACGGAGAAAAACAGTATGAAGTAGCGGAGGTTATTTCCAATCCGGGTGAAAATGGAAACGATCTTCGTACAATGAAAATTAAATTTAAAGAAGATTTACCGGAAAATCTATCGGATAAAATTGGTGGTCAACCTAAATATGTGGCAGAAAATGTAACATATGCACCGAAAGTTACGATTAGAAATTGTACATTCAGAAATGTGCCTACAAGAGGTATACTTTGTACAACAAGAAAGGAAGTCATTATTGAAAACAATGTTTTCCACAATATGTCTATGGCAACCATTTTCCTTTCCAATGACTCAAATGACTGGTATGAGTCAGGACCTATCCGTGATATGAAAATCAGAAACAACACTTTTTATATAAAGGATATAGGAAGAACAAGCTGGGAATATGCACCTGCAATATATATTCACCCGGTAACAAAAGGAGGACAATTCCCTGATGCATCAAATCCGATTCATAAGAATATCAGTATTGAGGGAAATACATTCTATATGGACGAGGATACGGTGGTAAAAGCGGAAAGTGTAGAAAATCTGACATTTAAAAGCAACAAAGTATTCCGTATGAATCCTGATGTAACAGTGGGAATTGCATTAGATAACAAAACCATTCAGGCAGGTCAGTCTGTACAGTTAAAAACAGATGCTAAAGGAAATACAAATAATAAGAAAGTAGACAATGTTTTTGAATTTACAAAATCAAAAAATGTTAAGATTGAAAACAATGTGTATGATGACGGATTGAAATTGTATGCAGTGGCGGAAGATGATGCAACAGAAAAGAATATTTCTATCAAAGGTGATGATATTAAAGTTATTCGTAATAAAAATCAAGCGCCTGTAGAACCGGTACGAAATATTTGTTATGCAAGCACCAATCCAGATGTTGCAACTGTAGATAAAAATGGGCAGATTTTAGGAATAAAACAAGGAAAAACAACTGTTTTTGCATACTATCGTTGGAACGATACGATTGTAAAATCAAATGAGATTGAAGTTACAGTTGGTGGAGAAGCGACCGAAACAGAAAAAATTGAAATAAAAGAAGAGGATAACAAAGAAGTAAAAGTAAATGAAAAAGTACAGTTCACACTGAAAAAGGGAAATGGAGCAACATGGTCTGTAACAGATTTCCTTACAGGTGGAGAAACAAACAGTGCAATTATTTCTTCCACAGGTGAATTGACTGCAAAAGCAAATGGTGTTGTTTGGGTAAATGCAGTAAAAGGAACAGCGAAAGATAGAAAAGCAGTTGTCATTTATGGTGGAGAAGTGAAAGCACTTAACGCTGATTTTGAGATTAAGCGTGAAGATAAGGCAAAATATAAATTGACAGACAATTCTATTGAAGTGACAATGCAGCCGGGTGATTTGTATACGAATACGAATACGGTGAAGAATTTATTCCTATACAATCCGAAGAATGTAGAGAAAAATAATCTTCGTGCAGTTGTAAAAGTAGAGGGATTGCCAATAAAAGAAAATAATCAGTGGGATACAGCATCATTTATTTTATACCATGATGATGATAACTATGTGACAGTAGGAAAGAAATCGCATTATAATGGAATTGCTACTGTAGAGGAGAAAAATGCCGCTGCACAGGAATATCATGGAAATGAGGCGGACAACAATGTAACTTCTGCATATTTGGGAATAACGAAAAAGAATGATAAAATTACACTTTCTTATCAAAAAGAAAATGGGGAATGGCAGACAGCAAAAGAATTTACAAATGCATCATTTGGAAATGACTATAAAATCGGTATGGCTTGTTGGGAATCAAATGCACGAGCAAAGAAAGTAACATTTTCCGATTTCCATGTGGGAAGTGCCGATACAGAGTTCAACAAGTTGTTAGAAGGAGAAGAAATCTCCGTTCAGCAGACAAAGACAGTACGTCCGACTGTTTCTGATGTGAAGACAAAAGTAGAAAACGGTAAAGCAAAAGTGGAATATAAATTTGCTGATACACAAGGTGCAAAAGAGGGTGAAACCGTATACAGATGGTATTGGAAAGAAGGAGAAGTAGAAAAGACAACTGTAACAAAAGAAAAAGAACTTTCTGTTGCAGGTAAAAAAGATATTTTCTGTCAGGTATATCCAAAAGACCAATACGGTATCGTAGGAATGCCAAGCGAAAAGGTGAAAGTAGCAGTTTCGCCTGAACAGACAGACGAATTGCAGGAAATTTCCGTAAACAATGGTATAGTATATAAACGTGGTGATAACAAAGAGCAGAATATACTTGTACCACAATCGTTAAAGAAAATAATGTTATCTTATGTTTCCGTAAATGATAGTGTGGGAAAAACACAGATATATATAAACGGAACAGAAGTTGCGGGAGAATTAAATAATACGGATACTCTTATTTTAGAGGTACAGGATAAAGATGAACTTCGGATTGTACGTGGAAAAAATACATATGTATTAACCGTACAGTTAAAAGGTGAAAGTGCAATTCAAGTTAATAAACTAAGTATGCCACAACTACAGTTTGAGCAGAACAAACCGATAGAAACAAAGAGTTTTTATATGAATGCAGATGGCAGTAAAGCAACATCTGACATTGTAGTAGAAACAGAGGGAAAAATCGGAAAAGTGGAAGTGCTTGCAGGAGAATACAGAACACCGTTGAATGTTTCAAATGAAGGGAACAGATACACGGCAAAAGCGGATTTCAGAAACGGTTTAAATAGTTTCTATGTTCGTGTTTATGCCGAAGACAATACAACATACGAGCAATATATTTTAAATGTGACTTATATGCCTTCAACTAAAATGCAGGTAAACGGTATTACATTGAATGGCAAAGGATTAACAAACTTTGATGCGGAAAAAGAAGAATATTTCTTTGCGTTGGACAAAAAAGAAAAGAACTTAAATGTAAAAGTAAATACAGATGCATCAGCAGTTAAAATTTCTTTAAATGGAGAGGTGAAAAATGGTACGGAAGCCACATTTAACAAATTAAAAGAGGGAGAAAATACACTTCTTATACAGTGTGTGGCAGGAGATAAACTATTTAAGAAAAATTATCGTGTAACCGTTTATAAACAGTTTGATGCAAATACAGGTATTCAGGAAGTTATTTTAGATGGAAAAAATATTACTTCTGATTTACTAAATGAAAAGAAAACAAGTGAGCAGTTTGTCGATAGTGATAAGACAACATTAAAAGTAACTGCTATTGATTCAGATGCGACGGTGGAGGTAAAACAGACAAGAGAAAAGGCAGCGAAAGGAAATGTTTTCGAGGGAGAACTTAATGTTTATGATGGACTGCAAAATGTAGACATTGTTGTAACAGCAGCAGATAGAAAAACAAAAGAAACATATCGTATCGAACTGAGAAAAGGTGCATACCTGTCAGATTTAGAGTGGGAGAGCGCCACAGTAGGTTACGGTACACAGGTAAATCGTGATAGAAATCATTTAGGCAGTACAATTCAGTTGGCGAATGAAAAGGGCGAACCGGTAGCATTTAAAAAAGGTTTGGGAACGCATGCGGAGTCTGTAATCGTGTATGACATTACAGGAAAAGGTTACAAGGCATTGGAAGGATTTGTTGGAATTGATTATTGTCAATACAATGCAGACGATGGAAAAGTACAGTTCTGTATTGAGATAGACGGTCAGATTGTATTTGACAGTGGTGAAATGGCACAGAAAACACCGATGAAAAAATTTGCTATAGAATTGCCTGAAAATGCGAAGAAAGTTACGCTTAAAGCATTAAAAGGTGAAAATAACTTTAATGACCATGCGGACTGGGCAGACGCCAAGTTTTTGGGAGAATTTCCGGAGAAAACATATACAATCACTGCAAATGCAAATGATGATAAAATGGGTGTTGTAGAAATTGTTCCTGAAAAGGAAGTTTATCAAATCGGAGAAGAAGTAAAAGTCATCGCAAATGTAAACGAAGGATATAAATTTACAGGTTGGCTAGAAAACAATGAGATTATCAGCACAGAAAAGGAATACACATTTACAGTAGATAAGGATAGAGAATTGACAGCACAGTTTGAAAAAGAAGAAAAACCTGTAGAACCGGATAAACCTGTAGTTCCAGAAAAACCGAATAAACCTGTAGCACCACAGATACCGCCTAAACCGGACAGACCAAATGAACAGAAACCTTCACAAAATGGCAATGCAGGACAGCCACAGAAACCGGTAAAAACGGGAGATGACAGTCAGAGTACATTAGCATTATTTGGCTTTGGCATTTCTGCAATTGCTTTAGCATATGTACTAGGAAGAAAGCGAAAATAAGCGTTTCTTTTGTTATGTAGTGGGAAAACGGAATTTAGGGTTTCCATTTTTAAAAATATGGGGTATAATTATCTTATTCTAAAAATAGAAAACAAACGGAGGAATGGAATTATGTTAGTATCAGCAAAAGATATGCTTCAGAAAGCAAAAGCAGGACACTACGCAGTAGGACAGTTTAATATCAACAACCTTGAATGGACAAAAGCAATCTTACTTACAGCACAGGAAAACAACTCACCGGTAATCTTAGGTGTTTCAGAAGGTGCTGGAAAATATATGGGTGGATACAAAACAATCGTTGGAATGGTAAACGGATTGTTAGAAGAATTAAACATCACAGTACCTGTAGCACTTCACCTAGACCACGGTAGTTATGAAGGTTGCTTAAAATGTATTGATGCAGGATTCTCATCAATCATGTTTGACGGTTCACACTACCCAATCGAAGAAAACGTTGCTAAAACAAAAGAATTAGTAGCAATCGTTAAAGAAAAAGGAATGTCTCTTGAAGCAGAAGTTGGTTCAATCGGCGGAGAAGAAGACGGAGTTGTAGGTGCAGGTGAATGTGCAGATCCTGCAGAATGTAAAATGGTAGCAGATTTAGGAATTGATTTCCTTGCAGCGGGTATCGGTAACATTCACGGTAAATATCCGGAAAACTGGCAGGGACTTAGTTTTGAAACATTAGATGCCATTCAGCAGTTGACAGGTGAACTTCCATTAGTTCTTCACGGAGGAACAGGAATCCCTGCTGATATGATTAAGAAAGCAATTGATTTAGGCGTATCTAAAATCAATGTAAACACAGAATGCCAGTTAGCATTTGCAGCAGCAACTCGTGAATATGTTGAAGCAGGAAAAGATTTAGAAGGTAAAGGATTTGACCCTCGTAAATTATTAGCGCCTGGTTTTGAAGCAATCAAAGCAACAGTAAAAGAAAAAATGGAGTTATTCGGTTCAGTAAACAGAGCATAAGAATAATACAAATGGGAAGAGATGTAGTTCGCACTGCATCTCTTTTTCTTAATATAAAGAAAATCTTGCAAAAAGAAAAAAAGTAGGGTATCGTATAAGTAAATTTGCGTATACGTTGGAGGAAGAGGAGAAATGAGAGAGTTCATTAATGTAGCAGAGATTTTTGGGGAAAATGTATTTAATGATACAGTTATGCAGGAGAGACTGCCAAAGAAGGTGTATAAAGACTTAAAGAAGACGATAGAAGATGGGAAAGAGTTGGATCTTGTGACTGCGGACGTCATTGCACATGAGATGAAAGAGTGGGCAATTGAAAAAGGGGCGACCCATTACACACACTGGTTTCAGCCTTTAACCGGAGTGACTGCGGAGAAGCACGATTCTTTCATTTCTGCACCGATGCCTAACGGGAAAGTTCTCATGAGTTTTTCGGGGAAAGAACTGATTAAAGGAGAGCCGGACGCATCTTCCTTTCCATCAGGCGGGCTTCGTGCAACATTTGAGGCGAGAGGATACACGGCGTGGGATTGTACGTCACCGGCATTTGTCCGTCAGGACGCAGGTGGGGCAACTCTCTGTATTCCGACAGCATTCTGCTCCTACACAGGAGAGGCTCTTGACCAGAAAACCCCATTGCTTCGTTCTATGGAGGCGTTAAATAAGCAGACGCTGCGTTTACTTCGTTTATTTGGAAATACGACGGCAAAGAGAGTTATTGCTTCCGTTGGTCCGGAACAGGAATATTTCTTAGTTGACAGAGAAAAATATTTAAAAAGAAAAGATTTAGTGTTCACGGGAAGAACATTGTTTGGTGCGATGCCGCCGAAAGGGCAGGAGTTGGACGACCATTACTTTGGAAGTATTCGGGAAAGAATTGCCGCATACATGAAAGATGTCAACGAAGAACTATGGAAACTGGGTGTGTCCGCGAAGACACAGCACAACGAGGCTGCGCCTGCACAGCATGAACTTGCACCGATTTATGCACAGTGTAATGTGGCGGTGGACCACAACCAGTTAATTATGGAAGTGTTGAAGAAAGTGGCTGCAAGACACGATTTACATTGCCTTCTCCATGAAAAGCCGTTCGCGGGGGTAAATGGTTCGGGTAAACACAATAACTGGTCACTGACAACCGACGACGGAAAGAACTTATTAGAACCGGGAAAAACTCCTCACGAAAATATTCAGTTCCTCTTCATTTTGATGTGCGTGTTAAAGGCGGTGGATACGTATGCGGAGTTGCTTAGAGAATCGGCGGCAGACCCTGGAAATGACCATCGTTTAGGGGCGGCGGAAGCGCCGCCTGCGATTATTTCCGTATTTTTGGGTGAGCAGCTGGAGGACGTGTTAGAGCAACTTGTATCTACAGGTTCGGCAACACACAGTTTGAAATCGGGGAAATTAGAGACAGGTGTGCGCACTCTTCCAAACCTTGCAAAAGACGCAACGGACAGAAACAGAACTTCCCCGTTTGCTTTTACAAACAATAAATTTGAATTCCGTATGGTTGGTTCAAGAGATTCAGTTGCAGCACCGAACGTTGTAATCAATACAATTGTGGCAGATGCTTTTTCAGATGCCTGTGACATTTTGGAAAAGGCGGAAGATTTCGACCTGGCAGTACACGATTTGATTAAAGAATATGCGATTAAGCATCAGCGAATTGTATTTAACGGAAACGGCTACTCCGAGGAATGGGTGGAAGAGGCAAAAAGAAGAGGGCTTCCAAACTTAAAATCCATGGTGGAATCCATTGATGCGATGGTTTCGGACAAGGCTGTAAAACTATTTGAGAAATTCAATGTATTTACAAAAGCGGAACTGGAATCTCGTGCGGAAATCCAGTATGAAACATATGCGAAAGCCATTAATATTGAAGCAAGAGCCATGATTGACATTGCGAGCAAGCATATTCTTCCTGCTGTTGTGAAGTATACAAAACAGTTGGCAGATACGGTTATTGCAGTAAAAGAGGCGGGAGCCGATGCGGAAGTACAGTCTGAAATTTTAAATGAAGTTTCAAGACTGTTAAAAGAAGCGAAAGAGGCTCTTGTAAAATTAGGTGAAGTGACAAATCAGGCAGCGGAAAAGGAAGAGGGAAAAGAGCAGGCATTCTGGTTCTATGAGGAAGTGTCTCCGGCAATGCAGGCGCTTCGAGATCCTGTGGATAAGTTGGAAATGATAGTTGCAAAAGAAGTTTGGCCAATGCCTTCATATGGTGACTTAATGTTTGAAGTATAAAAAGAAAGTGAGTTAGAGAATGTACCGCAATAAGTTTTTAAGCAGTCTTCGGGAAGCGCTCGAAGGAAACATGAGTGAACAGGCAGTAAAAGAAAATCTACAGTACTATAAGACATATATTGAAGATGAAGTGAAAAAGGGAAGAACGGAAAAAGAAGTTGTGGAAGAACTGGGAGATCCGTGGATAATTGCCAAAACTTTAATTGAATCTCCGGGCGGAGAGCAGACTTATGAGGAAGCAGAGGAGGACAATGTCAGCCGGTACGAAGACCGGAGACAGAACGTGCATATTTTGGGCTTGGACACATGGTGGAAGAAAGCGGCGCTGATTCTTGCTATTGTGGGCATTATTTTTGGAATAGGGACACTTTTAGTTGGTGTAGTGCGAATTGTATTGCCTATACTTATACCGTTTTTGGCGATTATGTTTTTGATTAAATTCTTTCATAAGAAATAAAAAATGACAGGTCATATCTCGACGATATGACCTGTCATTTTTTCATAGCACATTATACTCACATATTGTAAAAGACCGATAGGGGAGCTATCGGTCTTTCGAGGGGAGTATAAATAA
>ERZ773164.461-NODE-461-length-47775-cov-27.302640_pt1 | contig 47775 bp, 45 predicted proteins | sample MGYA00511917_ERZ773164 | MGnify/ENA primary metagenome ERZ773164 (study PRJEB29015, sample SAMEA2737847) | human gut metagenome | biome: human gut; feature: human-associated habitat; material: faeces | place: China | collected 2012 ...
TCGAGCGTTTCGTATATGATTCCTACAGACGTTTCATTCAGATGTTCTCTGACGTCGTTATGGAAGTTGGTAAGAAGTATTTTGAGCAGCTCATCGACAAGATGAAAGAGGAGAAGGGTGTTCAGTACGACATCGACCTCACCGCTGCTGACTTAAAGACTCTGGCAGAGCAGTTCAAGGCTGAGTACAAGAATCAGCTGGGAACTGATTTCCCGTCAGATCCTGTAGAGCAGTTAAAGCTTGCAATCGAGGCTGTATTCCGTTCCTGGGACAACCCGCGTGCAAACGTATACCGTCGTGACAACGATATCCCGTATTCCTGGGGTACTGCAGTTAACGTAATGCCTATGGTATTCGGTAACTTAAACAACGAGTCTGGTACAGGTGTTGCATTCACCCGTGATCCGGCAACCGGTGAGAACAAGCTTATGGGTGAGTTCTTAATCAATGCACAGGGCGAGGACGTTGTTGCAGGTGTCCGTACACCTATGCCGATCGCTCAGATGGAGCAGGAGTTCCCGGAGGCATACGCTGAGTTCTTAAAGGTTTGCGAGACTCTTGAGAACCATTACCATGATATGCAGGATATGGAGTTCACAGTAGAGAACAAGAAGCTCTACATGTTACAGTGCCGTAACGGTAAGAGAACAGCTCCGGCTGCATTAAAGATCGCTTGCGACCTCGTAGATGAGGGACACAAGACAGAGGAAGAGGCAGTATTGATGATCGACCCGCGTAACCTCGATACACTGCTTCATCCGCAGTTCGATGCTGCTGCATTAAAGGCTGCTACACCGATGGGCAAAGGTCTTGGAGCATCTCCTGGTGCTGCCTGCGGTAAGATCGTATTCACTGCAGAGGATGCAGAGGCTTGGAATGCAAGAGGAGAGAAGGTCGTATTAGTACGTCTTGAGACATCTCCGGAGGATATCACTGGTATGAAGGCTTCCCAGGGTATCTTAACCGTTCGTGGCGGTATGACATCTCACGCTGCCGTAGTTGCACGTGGTATGGGTACCTGCTGTGTATCCGGATGCGGCGACATCGCTATGGACGAGGAGAATAAGAAGTTTACACTGGCCGGCAAAGAGTTCCATGAGGGAGACTGGATCTCCATCGACGGTACAACCGGTAATATCTATGATGGCGAGATCAAGACTGTTGACGCTACCATCGCAGGCGAGTTCGGACGTGTTATGGCATGGGCTGACAAGTACAGAACATTAAAGGTTCGTACCAATGCAGATACACCGGCAGACGCTAAGAAAGCTCGTGAGCTTGGCGCTGAGGGTATCGGACTTTGCCGTACAGAGCATATGTTCTTCGAGGAAGACAGAATTGCTGCATTCCGTGAGATGATCTGCTCTGATACCGTAGAGGAGAGAGAAGCTGCCCTTGATAAGATTCTTCCGTATCAGCAGGGTGACTTTGAGAAGTTATACGAAGCACTGGAAGGCTGCCCGGTAACCATCCGTTTCCTGGATCCGCCTCTTCATGAGTTCGTTCCGACAGAGGAAGCTGACATCGAGAAGCTTGCAAAAGCTCAGGGCAAGTCTGTTGAGACAATCAAGAACATCATCGCTTCTCTGCATGAGTTCAACCCGATGATGGGTCACAGAGGATGCCGTCTTGCAGTTACCTATCCGGAGATTGCAAAGATGCAGACAAAGGCTGTTATCCGTGCAGCAATCAACGTACAGAAGGCTCATCCGGACTGGACTGTAAAGCCGGAGATCATGATCCCACTTGTATGCGAAGTAAAAGAGTTAAAGTATGTGAAGAAGGTTGTTGTTGATACCGCTGACGCTGAGATTGCAGCAGCAGGTGTAAAGCTTGAGTACGAAGTAGGTACGATGATCGAGATTCCGAGAGCAGCTCTGACTGCAGACGAGATCGCAACAGAAGCTGATTTCTTCTGCTTCGGTACAAACGACCTGACACAGATGACATTCGGTTTCTCCCGTGATGATGCAGGTAAGTTCTTAAATGCTTACTATGATACCAAGATCTTCGAGAACGATCCGTTTGCAAAACTGGATCAGACAGGTGTCGGCAAGCTGATGGATATGGCAATCAAGCTTGGCAAGCCGGTAAATCCGAAGCTTCATGTAGGTATCTGTGGAGAGCACGGTGGAGATCCTTCTTCCGTAGAGTTCTGCCACAAGATCGGTCTGGATTATGTATCCTGCTCACCGTTCCGTGTGCCGATCGCTCGTCTTGCAGCAGCACAGGCAGCAATCGCAAACAAATAAATCATATGCGTTATTTTTAGGAGAAGGTAATGTATAGATAGGGAAAAGGACAGTCACACATGTATGTGTGTGGCTGTCCTTTTGCGCTTTTGCTATATTGACTTTTTCTAAAATGAGAAATATAATAGGGATCAAACGAGTAGCAGACTAGCGTAAATCCAGTTTTGCTACTCGTTTTTCTGTTTTTAAAATAAATAGTATGCCATAAAGAAGTGTGTAGCTTATCAGCGTAAGTCCAGCTTATGAGATAGGTACACATTTTTTTTATGCGGAAAAACAAGGAGGATTATATGACAGAGAGTAACAAGATGAAGGAAATGCCGGTAAAGAAGCTTATGGTGCAGATGGGAATACCGATGATCTTATCCATGGCATTGCAGGCTGTCTACAATATTGTGGACAGCGCCTTTGTCGGAAACATGAAAGTGGGGAGTGAGGCGGCATTAAATGCACTTACGCTGGTGTTCCCGGTTCAAATGCTTATGGTGGCAGTTGGAATCGGAACGGGTGTGGGAACAAATGCACTTCTGGCAAGGACACTCGGGCAGGGAAATACAAAAAAGGCAGCGAAGGTTGCAGGCAACCGGACGTTCTTTATATTCGACCATCGGTCAGGTTGTGGGAGCCGTGATCAATATCATTCTTGATCCGATTATGATCTATGGTATCGGACCGGTTTCTGAAATGGGAGTGGAAGGCGCGGCCTACGCGACGGTGATCGGTCAGGTGGCATCCGCGGTATTGCTGTTTATGTTCCATATGAAATTGAATCAGGAATTTGAGCATGGAGTGGAGTACATGAAGCCGGATGCCGGTATCATAAGAGAAATCTATGCGATCGGACTTCCGGCAATCATTGCGCAGGCACTGATGTCGATCATGGTTTATGTGATGAACCTGATTCTGAAGTTCAGCCCTTCTGCACAGACCGCATACGGACTGTTCTATAAAGTCCAGCAGTTTGTGTTGTTCTTAGCATTCGGACTCAGAGATGCAATTACACCGATTATTGCTTTTGCTTATGGGATGGGAAGCAAAAAGAGAATCAAGGACGGAATAAAATACGGTCTCCTGTATACAGCGGCGCTGATGATTTTTGGTATCATTATCACGGAAGTGTTCCCGGGAGCATTTGCGACACTGTTTAATGCCGGGCAATCCAGAGAATATTTTATTGGAGCGATGCGGATTATCTCCATCAGCTTTATCTTTGCCGGAATCAATGTGGCATATCAGGGCATTTATCAGGCTTTGGACGGAGGTATCGAGTCACTGGTGATTTCGCTGCTCAGACAGCTTGTCATCATATTGCCGCTGGCAGGAATTTTTTCAATCTTTGCAAGAAACGGTCAGATGGGCATCTCACTGATCTGGTGGGCATTTCCGATCACGGAGATGATAGCGTGTCTGGTGGGCTATGTATTTTTAAAGAGAATCAGAAAAAATAAAGTGGAGCGTTTAAGTTAGGGAGGAATTGAGATGGCAAAAAGAATCATTACAATCAGCAGAGAATTCGGAAGCGGCGGTCGTTTTATCGGCGAAGAAGTGGCAAAGAAGCTTGGAATTGCCTATTACGATAAGGATATCATCGGCCAGATTGCAGAGAAGTCAGGATTTTCAACGGAGTACATAAAGGAAAATGCGGAACTCTCTCCAAAGAAAGGTTTGTTTGGCTATGCTTTTGTCGGACGCGACCTTACCGGAAAATCCGTGGAAGATATGGTGTACGAAGCACAGAGAAAGGTGATTCTGGAGATCGCAGAAAAGGAGAGCTGCGTCATTATAGGAAGAAATGCAGATTTTATTTTGAAGGACAGAGAGGATGTGCTGAATGTATTTATACACGGCGATATGCCCCAAAAAGTGCAGCGCATCTGCAGGCTGTACCATGTCACCGAAGCCGAGGCAGCTAAAATGATGGCGGATATTGATAAAAGGCGTATGACAAATTATCGTTTTTACACGGAGCAGAAATGGGGAATGGCAGGCAATTATACACTGTCTATGAACAGCTCCAGGCTGGGGTATGAGATGTGTGAGAAAATGATTATGGATTGTACAAAAGCTGGCGTTGCACACTCTTGTATTTGTATGTCTCAGGTTTTATAATGCCCTGTAGAACGATATCTTTTTGTTGTTACACCGGCCTATGCATGGAGAATTCCAAGAATTGTGAGAGACTGGATGATCGGCACCGAATTTAAAGATGTCAGGCAGGTATGGCTGTGACCGGGAGATTTGCGGGGAACCGGGCGCTGGCGGCGGTGGGAAGCTGCCAGCGTCCGATCGGCATATTTGTAAGCATATTCTGGTTATCTGCTATTTTACAGATTTTACAACAAGGAAAACGCCAGCACGACGATGCCAAGGACTACAAGAATGACACCGGTTGCACGGTTTAACGTCTTTGGTGTGGCCTTATTGGCGAATACGGATGCGATTCTCGCCCAGAGGAACGTGAACACCACGCACAGAAGAAAGATTGTCCAGTCGGGAGCGCCGCCGATGGCAAAGTGCGACACGGCTCCGGTGAGAGCGGTGAAAGTCATGATAAATACGCTCGTGCCAACCGCGGTCTTTAACTCATAGCCCAGCACGGAGGTTAAAATTAAGAGCATCATCATGCCGCCTCCGGCACCGATGAAACCGCAGATAAATCCGATGATCACGCCGCAGACAACCGACTGGACGGCACGTTTTTTCGCAGAGACCTGAGCCATGGATTCTTTTGTCGTCATGACAGGTTTTACGATGAACTTGATGCCGAGAAGAAACGTCATGAAGACGGAAAAATTCCCCATGGTGGTGGACGGGACAAGGCTTGAGATGTAGCTTCCGATGACGGTGAAGATTAAGACGCTCACCATCATAATCACTCCGTTGCGGATATCCAGATTTTTGTTTTTTCCATAGACGTAGGCGGAGACGGCGCTTGCGAGCACGTCGGAGGAGAGGGCGATGCCGACTGCCATATAGGGGTCAACATCCAGAAAAGTGATTAACATCGGGCTGATGACGGCGGCTGCGCTCATTCCGGCGAAGCCGGTGCCGAGTCCGGCGCCCATGCCGGCAAAAAAGGTGACGAGTATCGTGAATAGTAATGTCATATCAGTGTTCCTCCTCTAACATGTGATCCAGATTTTGCTCCATCTGATGGATGCTTTCTGTGAGTTGTTTTCTGTCAGCATCATCGATATGCGCCAGAAGACTGTCCATAAAGCGGTTCTGAAGGGCGCGCCCCTGTTCGATGACAGCGCCGGCTTTGTCTGTGCAGAGCAGATGGGTCTTCCTGCGGTCGTCTGCGTCCGCCTCGCGCAGCAGATAACCTTCGCCGACAAGCTTGTCCACGTTGATCGATACGAGGTTGGCTTTGATCTTGCGGATTTCCACAATATCGCGTGCGGTGGTATATTCCGGGTTGTTCGCCAGAAACATCAGAATATCGAACGCGGTCTGCGGGAGATTCAGTTCGTGGCACAAAGGTCTGCATACAGCACTGTAGGCAGCCGATAGCTTCATGGTAAATTCAATACCAGTATTCATAGGTAAATGCTCCTTTCAATGGGATAAAATAATACTTCACGTATGGAATATTCATATTGAGATGTCTTGTATACATATGCTTCATATATGAATGGTTCATATATGAAGCATATTAACACGACACATCCGGATTGTAAAGAGAAACATATTTGACAAATTCCGGATTCCGGTGCTACAATAGGATACGGAAAAGAGCGTTAGCATATTATATTCGTATAATCTGCTGGTGCTCTTTTTTTGTGTTGTGGAGACACCCGCATGCAAAGGAAGGATGGATGAAAATGAAAAAAAAAGATAGAGAAGTATTTTTAAAACAGATATTCTGGGAGGTTGTGGGAAGTGCGTTTATTGCTGCCGGCATTTATAATTTTGCGGTGCAGGCGGGATTCCCGATGACCGGATTTTCCGGTATCTCGATCATTTTATACCAGCTGTTCGGCGTGCCGATCGGATTTTCCACGATACTGCTGAATATACCGGTGGCAATATTGTGCTATCGTCTGCTGGGAAGACACTTTTTCTTCAGCTCACTGCGCTGTATGCTGATTTCTTCCCTGATGATTGACTATGTCGCGCCGCTGTTCCCGGTTTACTCGGGAGACCGTCTGCTTGCGGCACTCTGTACCGGTGTGTTTGCTGGACTGGGATATGCGGTGATTTACATGCAGAATTCCTCGACCGGCGGTTCCGACTTTATTATTATGGCGGTCAAGAATCTGAAGCCGTACTGGTCTGTCGGGAAAATTTCGTTCGTGACGGATGTGATCATCATTCTTCTGGGTGGATTTCTGCTTCGGGATGTGGATGGAATTATCTACGGAATGATTGTAAGTTTTCTGCTGGCAATCGTGGTCGACAAGCTGATGTACGGCATCAATTCCGGAAAGATGACGCTTGTCGTGACGGAGCATGGAAAGGAGATCTGCGATGTGATCGATTCCTGTTGCGGCCGCGGCTCTACGATATTACAGGGACAGGGCGGTTACCGCTGTGACAACAAACAGATTGTGATGTGCGTGTGCAACAACAAAGAGATGTATCTGCTGCAGCATGCCATCAAGGAGGCAGACCCGGCATCCTTTATGATTATATTAGAGTCCAATGAAGTGCACGGAGAGGGCTTCCGCACCATCAGGATCGGAGAGGGTGAGACGCAGGCAAAGAACAGCGCGGTTTGATTCCATAGGAAATTTGTGCTATAATCTTATTTTATGGTATAAAAGTAAGTAAGAAAGAATCAGCCGGGAGAGAGAACATGCAGAGTTTAGAGACACTGACAGAACGGGATTTTGACAGCGTATGGGAGATTATGGAGGAGAGTTTTCCGCGGGACGAGAGACGATCCAGGGAGGCGCAGAGAAAGATACTGGATGTCTCCTGGTATCACTTGTACGGGTACCGTGCACACGGGGAACTGATGGCGTTTCTGGCAGTGTGGGAGTTTGATACATTCCTGTTTGTGGAGCATTTTGCTGTGAGGAAATCATGCCGAAACGGCGGACTTGGAGCGGTACTTCTGACACAGCTGACAGCGCAGTGCAGAAGACCAGTCATACTGGAGGTGGAACTGCCGACCGGTGAACTGGAAGCCAGACGGATTGCATTTTATGAGAGAAACGGATTTGTGATGAATCCGTTTGAGTATATGCAGCCAGCGATGGGAGAGGACAGGCATGCCATCCCGCTTCGGATTATGTCTTATCCGAAGCAGCTTGTGGCGGATGAATTTGAGACCATGCGGGACGTGCTGTATTGTCATGTCTATCGGCAGAAATAGTGCTATGGACAGAATGGCAGATCGACGGTAAGTGTTACCGGACAGTGATCGGAGCCGGTGACATCGGTGAGAATTCCTGCATCCACAAGACGGTCATCGAGTGCAGATGAGGTGATGAAGTAGTCGATACGCCATCCGGCATTCTTCTCTCTGGCGTGAAAGCGGTAGGACCACCAGGAGTAGATGCCCTCGGTATCCGGATAAAAATGGCGGAACGTATCGGTGAAACCGGCGGATAAAAGAACTGTCATTTTGGTGCGCTCCTCGTCGGTAAAGCCGGCGTTTTTCCGGTTGGTTTTCGGATTCTTAAGGTCGATCTCCTCGTGGGCGACATTGAGATCACCGCAGAGAATCAGAGGCTTGTTCTGGTCAAGACCTTTTAGATATGAGAGAAATGCATCTTCCCACTCCATGCGGTAGGAAAGCCTTGCCAGTTCATTCTGGGAATTCGGCGTGTAGCAGGTAACCATATAAAAATCCGGGAATTCCAGCGTAATCACACGTCCCTCGGTATCGTGCTGTGGAATGCCGATGCCGTAATGCACCGACAGAGGTTCCTTTCTGGTAAAAATGGCGGTGCCGGAGTAGCCCTTTTTCTGCGCATAATTCCAGTAGGCGTAATAGCCCTCCGGTGCGAAATCAATCTGACCCTCCTGCAGTTTGGATTCCTGAATACAGAAAATATCAGCATCACTTGCTGTAAAAAATTCTGCGAAGCCTTTCTGCATGCAGGCGCGCAGACCGTTGACATTCCATGAGATCAGTTTCATAGACAATTCCTTTCTGTGGCTGCCCGGATGCGGCAGCGGTTTTACTTTTTCCAGATCTGTGATAAGTATACCATCCGGCGGACAAAAAGGAAAGAAGAAGGAGGCGCGTTTCGTATGGCAGTCTGGAATCCATGGCATGGCTGCAAGAAAATCAGTGTAGGGTGCGACAACTGTTATGTATATGAAAAAGATGCGATGTACGGCAAAAATGCGTCCGTGATCCGCAGGACAGCCAATTTTGATCTGCCGGTAAAAAAGAACCGGAGAGGAGAATACAAGCTGCTGCCGCAGGAGGAACCGGTCTATGTGTGCATGACGTCGGATTTTTTCCTGCCGGAGGCGGATGAATGGCGGAGCGAGGCGTGGGCGATGATGAGGGAACGGCAGGATCTTTCCTTTGTGATTGAGACGAAGAGGGAGCACCGCTTTTTTAAAGCACTGCCCGACGACTGGGAAGACGGCTATGAAAACGTGACGATTCTTTGTTCGGTGGAGAATCAGAGACGCGCGGATGACCGGATTCCGGCATTTTTAAAACTGCCGGTGCGCCACAAGGGCATTCTCTGCGAACCGCTCCTCGAAAAACTGGTGCTGGATGCGTATCTAAAGACCGGGGAGATTGCGCAGGTTCTCTGCGGCGGCGAAGAGGGAGCAGACGCGCGTGTATGCGATTTTGCATGGGTGCTGGAACTGATGAACCAGTGCGTTAGCTGCGGGGTTACATTCCGCTTTTTGCGGACCGGCACTTTTTTCCGGAAAGGGAACCGGACATACCGGATTGCGGAGGAGGAGCAGGAAGAACAGGCGAGGCGGGCAGGCGTGGACTACACGCCATAACGCAGGGAGGAATGACAGGATGAACGTTCAATATGCAAAAGAAGTGACAGAACTTCCGGCGGGATCGGGCGGGAAGGCAGAGACGCTGCTGATGCGTCTGATAAGAGCGGGATATTATGTGGATGCACCCTGCGGCGGAAAGGGAACCTGTGGAAGGTGCCGCGTGCGCTTTGTGTCGGAGGCACCACAGCCGACGGCAAATGAGCGGAGGCTGCTCACAGAGGAAGAACGAAGCAGTGGCGTGCGCCTGGCGTGTGAAGTGCGCGTGGCAGAGGCATGCAGCCTGCAGCTTCCCGTAAGCCGGGAGCAGGAGATCGATGTGTTAGTCACGGCGGATGCGGCAGACGGAGCCATCCCCAGTCAGACGGTAGATGAAGGTATCCCCGGTCAGACGGCAGGGACCATCCACGGTCAGGGAGATTGCGTGGCGATGCACAGCAGAGAGGACGCAGCCAAGATATGGGGGCATTCCGGGAAAAAGCGCTGCGGCGCAGCCGTGGATATCGGTACCACCACGCTCGCTGCAACGCTTTATGACCTTACAGATAGAAAAAGGATTGCCGCCGCATCCTCGGTAAATCACCAGCGGGCATACGGCGCAGATGTTCTGTCCAGAATCCAGGCGGCAAACGAGGGGGCGGCAGAGGAACTGCGCCTTAGCATCTGCCGGGATATCGACGCGTTGCTTGCGGAACTCGTGGCGGATGCCGGGATACCGGATGATGCTGTGGAGGAACTTGTAATTGTCGGAAATACGACCATGTGTCATCTCCTGCGAGGATTATCCTGTGCGGGGCTTGGGGCGGCGCCTTTTACACCGGAGGATCTCTCCCTCTGGGAGGGGAGCGGCGCAGAACTTGCGCTGTCTGACCGGTGGAGTGTGTCAGTGACCATTTTGCCTGGAATTTCTGCTTTCGTCGGAGCGGATATCGTGGCGGGAATCTATGCCCTGGAAATGGACCGGAAAAAAAATGCGCTGCTGCTGGACATCGGCACCAACGGGGAGATGGCAGCAGGAGGAGCGGATGGATTTCTTGTGACTTCCGCAGCGGCGGGACCGGTCTTTGAGGGCGGAAATATATCCTGTGGTGTTGCGGGTGTTCCGGGAGCCGTGACAAACCTGGTTCTGGAGAGAGATCCTGCCGCCACAGGAGGAATAAGAACCGTGGAGCTAAGCACCATCGCCGGTGAGACACCGATCGGCTTATGCGGAACCGGGATTATTGACGTTGTGGGAGAAGCCGTGCGGCTCGGACTCATCGATGAGAACGGGACGTTTGAGGAACCTTGGTTTACGGACGGCATGCCGGTCGCGGAGGGCAGATTCCGGTTCCGGCAGGAGGATGTGAGACAGGTGCAGATGGGCAAGGCGGCGATCCGCGCAGGGATCGAGACGCTGCTTGCGGAATCCGGCGGAGGAGATCTCGAAGAAATCCTAATCGCAGGAGGTTTTGGCTTTCGGATGGACGAGGAGCAGGCCATCCGGATCGGACTGTTCCCGGAACAGTTCCGTGGACATATCACGATGATCGGCAACAGTGCGCTTGCGGGAGCAGAGCGCTATCTGCTCGATGACAGGACAGCGGCAAAACAGAGGCTTGCGTCTATCACAGGGCGCGCACAGGAACTTTCGCTTGCCATGCACCCGAAATTCAACGAATTATATTTGGACGAGATGTTTTTTGATACAGACAGATGATGGGAGGAACCGTTGATATGGAACAAAAAAATGATTTTCTTGGGAGAGATCCGATTGGCAGGCTGCTGTGGCGCATGTCACTTCCTGCGATCGTTGCACAGCTGATCAATCTGTTATATAACCTGGTGGACCGGGTTTATATCGGACATATGCCGGAAGACGGAGCGCTGGCGCTTACAGGGGTGGGCGTCTGCCTACCCATTATCATGATTGTGTCGGCATTTGCCGCACTTGTGAGCAACGGCGGGGCACCGAGGGCTTCCATGGCGATGGGAAAGGGCGACTACGACGAGGCAGAAAAAATTCTCGGCAACAGCGTTGCGCTGCAGATTGTCATCTCCGCCGTGCTCACGGTTCTGCTGTTACTGTTTTACAGACCACTGCTGCTGACATTCGGTGCAAGTGAGAATACCATCGGCTTTGCTTCGGATTATATGAAAATCTATGCGGCAGGAACGGTCTTTGTGCAGCTGACGCTCGGCATGAATGCATTTATCACGGCGCAGGGCTTTGCCAGGACAGGAATGCTCAGCGTTATGATCGGCGCGGGCTGCAATATTGTGCTCGATCCGGTTCTGATCTACGGATTCGGTATGGGAGTCCGCGGAGCGGCGACCGCGACGGTAATCTCTCAGGCGGTGTCGACAGTGTGGGTTCTCTCGTTCCTGACGGGAAAAAAGACTGTATTAAAAATCCGCAAAAAGTATCTGCGCATGGAAGCGGGCGTGGTACTTCCGGGGCTGGCACTTGGACTTGCCCCGTTTATCATGCAGGCAAGCGAGAGCGTGATTACGGTCTGCTTTAATGCCTCTCTGCTCAAATACGGGGGAGACGTGGCGGTGGGAGCCATGACGATTCTATCCAGTGCGATGCAGTTTTCCATGCTTCCGATGCAGGGACTCGGACAGGGCGCCCAGCCGATCACAAGCTACAATTACGGCGCAAGGAATGCGGATCGTGTCAAAAAGACATTCCGTCTGCTTCTGACCACAAGCCTGTGCTATTCGATGGCAGTATGGCTTTTAATCATGCTGTTCCCACAGGTGTTTGCAATGATTTTTTCTTCCAACGCAGAGCTGATCGCATACACGAAGTGGGCGCTCCGCATCTATTGCGCGGCCATGGGTATTTTCGGGGCGCAGATTGCATGCCAGATGACATTTATCTCGATCGGCAATGCGGGGGCATCGATCATCGTGGCGGTTATGCGTAAATTTGTGTTGTTGCTGCCGCTTATTTATCTGCTGCCGCATCTGGTGAAAAATCAGACCATGGGCGTGTATCTGGCAGAGCCGGCAGCGGATGTGATCGCGGTAAGCTTTACGCTTGTTCTGTTTTTTTTCCAGTTCAAAAAGGCTGTTGCTGCCATTGAGAAGCCACAATAACGGTTAGGACTTTTTTCCTGCTTCTTTTGCCTGGTGTATTGAAATGTGGCGGCAACTTTGCTATGATGAAGTGAGGTTATGATGCGTTTGATGACAAATGCAGATTGGGAATATAGAACGAATCAGATAGGAACCAGGAGAATAAAAGAAACCGGGGTAAGAGTATGGGCAGCAGAGATAAGGTTCTCATAGTGGACGATTCAGAGCTGGATCGGATCGCATTGAAAAAGATGCTAAAGGATGCTTATGAGATTGTAGAGGCAGTAGACGGTGCAGGTGCACTTCGGATTCTGGAATCACAGAAGGAGTTTGACGCGATATCTGCGATCATTCTGGATCTGGTCATGCCGCAGATGGATGGGTTTGATTTTTTAAGAGAATACCGCAAAGTGGATTCTTACCGCCGGATACCGGTCATTGTGGCGTCTGTGGAGCGTGACGTCAAGACGGAAAAGGCATGTCTGGCACTGGGGGCAAGAGACTTTATAGGAAAACCGTATGATCCGCAGATCGTGCGGTTCCGGGTGGAAAATGCGGTGCGCAGCAGTGAACAGCAGCTTTCGAGAGAATTGAGATACCGTGCAGATTACGATATGCTCACCGGAATTTACAATAAGACGCATTTCTTTGAAGCAACCCGTGTTCTGCTTAAGAGACATCCCGAAGAGACGTATGCGTTTTTACGCCTCGACATCGAAAAGTTCCAACTGGTGAATTCCTTCTTTGGAAGCAGCAACGGCGACGGACTTTTACAGTATATCGCGAAGGAGATCCGGAAATTTGCGGGAGATACGGAACAGATTGCCTACGGAAGAATCGAGGCGGACATTTTCGGCATCTGCATGCCGTACAGGGGCGAGGAGGCGATGTTGGAGTTTGTGCGCTACATGCGCATGCGTCTCGGACAGTACCAGCTTGCTTTTGATGTGGTGCCGGCAATCGGAATCTATGTGATCCGGGAGCGGGCTCTCTCCATCGATGCGATGTATGACCGGGCGAATCTGGCTGCCAAGCAGTGCAAAGGCAATTACATCGAAAACTATGCGTTCTATGTGGATGAGATGCGGGAAGACATCGTGCGGGAACAGCAGATTGTCAACCATATGCGGCATGCGTTGGACGAGGAGGAATTCGTCCTTTACCTGCAGCCGAAGTACAGCCTGCAGGACAACAGGATCTGTGGAGCGGAAGTGCTGGTGCGGTGGGCAAAGCCGGAAGGCGGCATGATCTCGCCGGGAGAATTTATCCCGATCTTTGAGCGCAATGGATTCATTACCAAGCTGGATTACTACGTCTGGGAGAAGACCTGTAAGCTGCTTGCAGGATGGATTGCCGAGGGGAAAAAGCCGTCGCCGGTGTCGGTCAACATTTCCAGGGTCAGCCTCTATAATCCAAGACTGGTGGAGGCAATCTGCGGACTGACGGATCGCTACCACATCCCCCGGGAACTGTTGGAACTGGAACTGACGGAGAGCGCCTACACGACGAACCCGAAGGCGATCAAGGAGACGATGGAACGTCTGCAGAAGGAAGGATTTTCTATTCTGATGGACGATTTCGGAAGCGGATATTCTTCTTTAAATGTGCTAAAGGATATCGCCGTGGATGTGCTTAAGATCGATATGAAATTTCTGTCGGATACGGATCAGGAGGGGCGCAGCCAGAATATTCTTGCGTCGGTTGTGCGCATGGCAAAATGGCTGAATCTCCCGGTGATTGCAGAGGGCGTAGAGAGAAGGGAGCAGGTGGACTTTCTGCACAGCGTCGGATGTGAGTATGTACAGGGATTTTATTTTGCGAGACCGATGCCGGTGTCCGATTATGAAAAACTGGTATCCGAGAAAAAGGACGAACTGCAGGAAAAATATCAGAAGGACGAGATCGGCAGGGATATGCTCTGGAACGCGACTTCACAGATGGGAAGCGTGTTCTCCGGCATGATGGAGCCGGCGGTTATCTATGAATATGAGAAAGAGCAGAACCGGATTGATACGCTGCGCGTGAACAACGCCTACTATGACATGTTCGGATACGAGGATATCAATTCCTCTGGTGGGCTTGTGATGGAAAAACAGCTCTCAGACGAGAGCAGGAAGATTCTCATCGACACGTTTGAGGACATTGCAAAGTCGAAGGAGACCGCGGCCTGCGAATTTTTGCGCACTTCAAAGAGCGGACGCTCGATCTGGGTACATCTGAAGCTGAAATACATCACGAGCGTGGGCGAAAAGCACATTATCGTCGGTACGCTTACCGATATTACGGAACAGCGGATGATGGATCAGGAACTGCAGAAATACCGTCAGGTACTTCTGGCAGCGGAAAAGACAGAGCGGACGATGTTGGTTGTGGATGATCAGGAGGTAAATCGCGGACTGCTTAAGTGCATTTTTGAGCAACAGTACCGGATCCTTGAAGCGGAAAACGGAGCGGATGCCTTTGAGGTCTTAAACAGAGAGTCCGGCAAGGTGGATATTATCCTGCTGGATCTTGCGATGCCGGTGATGGATGGAATGGAATTCCTAAAGCGAAAGCAGCAGGATGCCGTCCTTGCGGGAATCCCGGTGATTATCATCACAGCGGACGACACGACCGGACACCAGATCCAGATGTTGCAGCTGGGAGCAGAGGACTACATCGTGAAGCCTTTCGTGCCGGAGATTGCGATGCGCAGAGTGGAAAATGTTCTGGGCGCTGGCAGACTGTTGAAACGGATGTCTGTTGCCGGAGGAAAGGATAAAGGAGAGACGGACAATGGAGGAACTGTTTGATTCCCTGAAAAACTGGGGCTGTGACGTGGATGGCGCACTGGCACGGTTCATCGGCGACAGGGAGCTGTACCGTAGCTGCCTGCACACGGCGGCGGGGGATCAGAATTTTGAACTTCTGCCGGAGGCGCTGCGCGCAGGGGAGATGGGGCGTGCATTTGAATGTGCGCATACATTAAAGGGAATGCTTGCCAATATGGGGCTGATTCCGCTATACGATATTGTGGTGCGGATTGTGGAGCCGCTGCGTGCGGGAGAGCCGGCGGAACTTTTACCTGTCTGCGACGAACTTCTGGCGGCGAGAGACAGGCTGAATACCCTGTTAAAGGAGCCGGCATGAGGGTTCTGATGACAAATATCATCGCTCTGTGTGATGAGGGGCTGTATGAGGAACTTTTGCGGTATGTTCCGACAGAGAGACAGGAGAAAATTGCACGCTGCGGGAAGCGGCAGGATCGCATGAGGAGCCTTGCCGCAGGTCTGCTGCTGGAGTATGGTCTGCGAAGCATGGGCTGTTCCCTGCTTCCTCTGGTACCAGAGACAGAGACGGTGCATCTGGTGTGCGGCACCCACGGAAAGCCGGAGCTTTCCGGCGGGGCGGGGGTGCACTTTAACCTGTCCCATGCGGGAGATTATGCAGCCGCGGTATTTGATGAGGGTGAAGTCGGGATCGACGTGGAACAGGTGCGGCGTGTGAATGTGAATGTCATGCGAAGACAGTTTACGGCAGAGGAGAATGCGTATCTGCTGAGTGAACCAGATGCGTTTTTAAGACTCTGGACGCGCAAGGAAAGCTATTGCAAAGCGGTAGGGGAAGGACTGCACCTGCCGCTTTCTTCGTTTGATGTGCTGGAGGATCAGGTGGCAGGAAGGACTGCGCCTGCAGCAGAGGCGGCGGAAGCAGAGATGGCGGTCAGGGAAGCGGATGCCGGGCAGTTTTATCTGTATACAGAAGTGCCGGTAAAAGGCTATGTATTGTCGGTCTGCGCGGGACATCCCATCACGGGGTGTCCTGTGGAGAACGTTGATCTGCGGAAATTATTTGACGGCATTTCCTAAAATCACTATAATAAATTCATCAGCCAAAAAGGATGGGATAGATCATGTACGATGAACTGACAGAGCAGGATATCAAGAAAATGGAAGAGGAGATCGAGTATCGCAAGCTGGTTGTGCGCAAGGAAGCACTTGAAGCTGTGAAGGAGGCGAGAGCCCAGGGAGATCTCAGCGAGAATTTTGAATATCATGCGGCAAAAAAGGACAAGAACCAGAATGAGAGCAGAATCCGCTATCTGGAGAAGATGATCAAGACAGCGAAGATCATATCTACGGATTCCGCGGAGGACGAAGTCGGAATGAATAACACCGTCACCGTGTATTTCGAGGAGGACGATGAGGAAGAAGTCTATAAGATTGTCACCACCGTGCGCGGCAATTCACTCAAGAACTTGATCAGCAATGAGTCGCCGCTCGGCAAGGCACTGCTTGGACACCGGGTGGGAGACCGCGTGGAAGTGCGGGTCAACGATGATTATTCTTATTTTGTCACGATCCGCAAGATCGAGAATACCGTGGATGACGGAACAGACAAGCTGAGGAAATTTTAGGCATGACGCAGAAGAAAGGATAGAGCAGATGAGACTGACAGAATTATTAAAGACCGATCAGGTTACGATTTCCTGTGAGCTGTTTCCACCCAAACAGGGGGCGCAGCTTGCCAACTACAAAAATATCGTTGCGGACATGGCGGCATTGAAGCCGGCATATATGAGCGTGACCTACGGCGCGACCGGCGGTACGTCCGACTATACGGTAGAACTTGCCAGCGAGGTGGAAAAGCATCAGATTCCGGCGCTTGCGCATTTGACCTGTGCTTCCTCCACGAAGGAAAAAGTGGCATCCGTGATTGAGGAGTTAAAGGAGAAGCAGATCAGCAATATTCTGGCGCTCCGGGGAGACATTCCGCAGAATGCAGATTTTCCGCTCCCGAACCAGTATCGTCATGCGGGTGAACTGATCGCGGACATCAAAGCACAGGGAGATTTCTGCATCGGCGGCGCCTGCTATCCGGAAGGACATCCGGAAGCGGACACCATTTTTGAGGATCTGGATCATCTGAAGGAAAAAGTGGATGCGGGCTGTGAATTCCTGACGACACAGATGTTTTTTGATAACCACATTCTGTACAATTTCCTGTACAAGGCGCTCTCAAGAGGCATTGATGTGCCGGTGGTTGCGGGAATCATGCCGGTGACGAACAAGGCGCAGATCAAGAGGATCGTGTCGCTTTCCGGCAATATGGTTCCGCCGCGTTTCCTGGCGATCGTGGATCGTTTCGGGGATAATCCGGCGGCGATGCGCCAGGCCGGAATTGCTTACGCGACGGATCAGATTATCGATCTGATTGCCAACGGCGTGAATCACGTACATATCTATACCATGAATAAGCCGGATGTCGCGGGCGAGATTCTGGACAATCTGTCCGAGATCTATGTGAGAGCGTAATCTGGGGCTGATCCGGGCTTGTGCGGGAGGAAGGCTATGGCAGGGAAGAATGTTGAGGGACAGCTTGAGTTATTTTCACTGTTTGATTCGGTGGAAGAACTAGAGCAGAAGATCAAAGGCGCCGGACTGAAAGAAGTGCAGGGCGAACCGGTGATGGAACAGTGTTACAGGCATCGTGACACCGGTGAGACGGCGGTGGCGGCGTATCTGGACTATAACCGGGTCTATGTGGCGGACTGGGGCAGAAGACCCCTGCTGTATCAGTTCGACAGCACAAAAGAAGCTGTCGGGTACTATGCAGACTGGCTGGACCGGCATGCGTCGGATGAAGCGGCAGTAGCGGCAGAACGGCCGGAAGCATTGCAGAAGGCGGAGGCTGTCCGGTGGGAGAATACGGAGGTAGAGAAATGAAACAGGAAGAATTATGCCGTAAACTGACAGAGATGATTGCGGAGACAAAAGCGGAGAAGCTTTCCTGGAGACTGGAAGTACAGACCACAGAGGGAAATGATGTTTCCGAGAAGCCCATCGAGGAGGAGCACGGAACAAAGTGGACGATTGATGAGTGCTATGCGTCTTACAGCTGTAACTACCGCGGAAAAGAATTCTGTATGATTACCTATGAGCTGCTCAAAAAATCCGGGGATAAGGAGCGCTCAAGCAATCTGGTCTTTTTACCGCCGGATGGAATCCGCTTTTTCGACCTTCACACCTTACTGCCGTACAGTGTGGAGATGTCGGCGGTACTTGCGGATCATATTCATCAGCTCTGGCTGCTTCTGATGGAGAAGTACAAAGGGAAGCGCCCCGGTGTGGAACTGATTGTAAGACCCGGGACACTTACAATTGAAGATGAAGGACTATAGAACAAGGTTTTTAATTACATTACAGAAAAAACGTGTGGGAGACTACAGAATATGCAGCCTCCCGCACGTTTTTTAGTGCAGGGATTTTTCGACTTCATTTAGAGAGAGGGCACAGTGGTTCTTTAAAACCACGGATTTTAAATCCTCAAATTCCGCTTTCTCTTTCTGGATGCCGTAGCCGGAACTTTTTTTGATGCGGATATTGCCGTACGAGGTCTTGCGCGTCTCAAAAGTGGATTCCAGCTTTGCGCGCTCGAATACCTGATAGCGCACGCCTCTGGTCGAAGTGTGCAGGAAGAAGAGTCCTGTGAATTTTTCGCGTTCCTCCATCTCACACAGACAGGTTAAGAGAATGCCGGGACGGTTTTTTTTCATCTGGATCGGGATCGTAAAGACGTCCAGTGCTCCGGCTGCCATAAAGATCTCCGTTGCAAGCCCCAGCGCCTCGCCGGTCATATCGTCGATGTTGCAGGAGATCGATAAAATGGTATCGTCGCAGGAGTACGGTTCCTCCTCCTCGGCAGCAAGATAGGAGGCGGTGTCGCCGAGGAAAGCGCGGACACAGTTTGCAATGCCGAAATCCTTCGACCCGATGCCGTAGCCGATCTCTGATGCGGTCATGGTCGGCATCGGGAGATAGCGCAGCACATAGTAGTGCAGGATGGCAGCGCCCGTCGGGGTTAAAAGTTCGCCGGTCACGGAGCCGGTGTAGAACGGAATGCCGCGCAGAAGCTCGGCGGTCGCCGGGGCTGGAACCGGCAGTACGCCGTGCGCACATTTTACAAAGCCGTTTCCGACGTGAAGGGGCGACGCGAGAATCTGTTCCGGCGCGATCGTGCGGATTAAGAGCGCGCAGCCGACCACATCCGCGAGTGCGTCGAGTGTTCCCACCTCGTGAAAATGAATCTGCTCTAACGTGGTGTCGTGTACTTTTGCCTCAGCCTCTCCGAGCAGGCGGTAGATGGCGAGCGCATCCTCCTTCACCTCTGCGGGAAGATCAAGGGATGTGATCTCCTCACAGACGGCGGCGTAGGTGGTGTGCGTGTGAGAATGTCCATCCTTTGCAGGGTCGGACACCTCGCGTGCACCGGACGCATCCGGACACTCTGCGTGCGTGTGATGGGCATGTTCCGCCTTGACATCGAGAGAGACCTCCTCGGTACCGTTCACCGTGACTTTCATGTGGGTCCCGCTGATGCCGCAGCTTACGGCGGATTCCGGGGAAAGCGCGATATGATAAGGAGCAAAGACGGTGTTCATCTTGTGCAAAAACCATTCTTTCTGATCACAGATCTCATAGAGGGCACTCATCAGCATATCTCCGGCAGCACCCATATTACATTCCAGATAAATTGTTTTCATAATAAGAAGAAACCTCCTGTTAGAGTGATGGCTGGTGTGATCAGCCGCCGATGTGGTTGATCATGCTTGCAAGGTAGCCAGCGCCGAAGCCGTTGTCGATGTTGACGACCGACACGCCGCTGGCACAGGAATTGAGCATGGAGAGCAGTGCGGAGATGCCGTGAAAGCTGGCACCGTATCCCACACTTGTGGGAACGCCGATGACAGGGCAGTCCACGAGCCCTCCGATGACGCTGGCGAGTGCGCCCTCCATGCCTGCGACAGCGATGATGGCATTGGCGGAGGAGAGCAGCTCCATGTTGGAGAGCAGCCGGTGCAGCCCTGCGACGCCGACGTCGTAGACGCGTACGACCTTGTTGCCGAGCACCTCTGCCGTTAAGGCTGCCTCCTCCGCGACGGGAATGTCGCTCGTGCCGCCTGTGGCTACGACGATGGTTCCCTCCGCTGTGATATGCGGCGTACGGTTCACAATGCCGATGCGGGACGCCTCATCGTAGAACAGCGTAAAACGCTCAGAGAGGTAAGCAGCGGATTCCGGGGAAAGCCTCGTGATTAAGATATTCTCCGGACAGTGGGCGAGCAGACTGTTCGTGATGCCCTCGATCTGTTCTTTGGTCTTGGAGGCTCCGTAGATCACTTCCGGCGCTCCCTGACGCACTTCGCGGTGATGATCGACCTTGGCGTATCCGAGATCCTCAAAAGGAGCCAGCTTTAACTGCGCGTAGGCTTCGCTCGCGGTGAGCGTTCCGTTTTCAATATTATTAAGAATCGTTCTGATATGATCGTTTTCCATGATGTCCTCCATGTCTGTAATTAACCATATTATACCCATTGTACGGCGGGATTGCAAGAACGCGCAGGCGCTTGAAAGACCGGAATTTAGTACATTTATACAAAAAATGGAAACTGATTTTGTGAATTCGGTTTCTTGTGAGAACCTGGAAATCGTGATAGAATAAAGGAAACCAGAAAAAGAAAAATAGTTTCCAAAAGAGGGAGGTGACATAGATGCAGCAGAAAGAAGTGATCCTGGAGGGAACGATCAAGGCGTTCAATGAGAAAGGCCTGAAGTTCACCATGGACGATGTGGCAAAGATCCTCGGAATGAGCAAAAAGACCATATATACCGTATTCCGCGACAAGGAGTCGATGTTTCTTGCGATGGTGGATTACATGTTCGATTCCATTAAGGAGAGTGAACAGCAGATCGTGGAGGACGATGCGCTCTCTACAGTGGAGAAGATCAGACGGATTCTCGGAGTGATCCCGGAGAGTTACCGGGATGTGGATTTCAGACAGCTTTATCTGTTAAAGGACAAGTATCCGGTAATTTACAAACAGGTGGAAAAGAGACTGGAGACCGGCTGGGAGACAACGATCCAGCTTCTGGAGCAGGGAATGGCGGAAGGCGTGATCCGCAAGGTCAGCATTCCGATTGTGAAGATGATGCTGGAAGCTACGGTAGAACAGTTTTTCCAGAGAGATATCCTGATTCAGAGCGGGCTTTCCTATCTGGAAGCGCTCGATGAGGTGGTTTCGATTCTGGTAAACGGAATTGTGGTGCCGGAGGCGGCGGGATAAACGCGTGGCAATGCAGGAAGGTGACAGGCAAAGGTAGAACATGGAGAACAGAGTATATTTAAATGACGACTGGAAGTTTTCGGAGCAATTTACGGAAGAAATGCTGGGCGACGGCTTTGACGTGGGAAACATGACTCCGGTACGGCTTCCGCACACGGTGAAGGAGACACCGCTTCACTATTTTGACGAATCTGTTTACCAGATGGTCAGCGGATACCGCAGAGATGTCTATATTCCGGAAGAATGGAAAGGAAAACGTCTGCTGCTTACGATTGACGGGGCGGCGCATGAGAGCGAAGTCTACTGGAACGGGAAGAAGATCGGGGAACATCACTGCGGCTACACGGCATTCACGATGGACATCAGCGACGATGCCGTCTACGGCATCCGCAACACGCTGGTGGTCAAGGTGGACAGCAGGGAGAGAGTGAATATACCGCCGTTTGGATTTGTGATTGACTATATGACATACGGCGGACTTTACCGTGAGGTGTGGCTCGACATCAAGGAGAAAACCTATCTGAAAGATGTGTTTGTGCGGGGAGATCTTTCCGGTGACTCCGGCAGACTGATCTCCGAGATTACGGCGGACGGCGGCGGGGAGAATCTTAGCGTCAGACAGAAGATCAAAAGATGCGGCGAGAGCGGCTACCGTCTTCTGGGCGAATGTGAACTGACCGGAACAAAGCTTGTGCTCGACTATACGGTGGAATCCGTTCTGCCGTGGGACACCGTTCATCCGGTCTGCTATGAGGTGTGCACACAGCTCATCCAGGATGAAAAGGTGCTGGATGAAAATGTGACGGTCACAGGCTTCCGACATGCCGAGTTTAAGGCGGACGGTTTTTATCTGAACGGTAAAAAAGTAAAGCTCCGCGGACTCAACCGACATCAGAGCTATCCGTATGTGGGATATGCCATGCCGGAATCCATGCAGCGGATGGACGCGGATATTTTAAAGTATGAGCTTGGCGTCAACGCCGTGCGGACATCCCACTACCCGCAGTCCCATTACTTTATCGACCAGTGTGACAGAATCGGACTTCTGGTATTTATGGAGATTCCGGGATGGCAGCACATCGGCGATGAGGCGTGGAAGGATCAGGCGGTTATAAATGTGCGCGATATGGTGATGCAGTACCGCAATCACACGTCCATCATTCTCTGGGGCGTGCGCATCAACGAGTCGCAGGACGATGATGATTTTTACCGCAGGACGAACGCGGCGGCGCACGAACTCGATCCATCCAGACCGACGGGCGGTGTGCGGGCGCATAAAAAGAGCAGTCTTCTGGAAGACGTCTACACTTACAATGATTTTGTGCATGACGGCACGAACCAGGGATGTGAGAAAAAGGCGGCGGTGACGTCCGACCCGAAAAAGCCGTATCTGATCAGCGAATATAACGGTCACATGTATCCGACCAAGGCGTTCGACTGGGAGGAACACCGCGCGGAACATGCGCTGCGCCATGTGCGGGTGCTCGACGCGGCGGCAGCGGAGGGTGACATTGCAGGAAGCTTCGGCTGGTGCATGTTCGACTACAACACACACAAGGATTTCGGCAGCGGGGACCGCATCTGTTACCACGGCGTGATGGATATGTTCCGCAATCCGAAGCTGGCGGCGAAGGTCTATGAGTGCCAGCAGGAGGAACATACGGTTCTGGAACTGAGTTCTTCCATGGACATAGGGGAGCACCCGGGCTGCAACCGCGGCGAGACCTACATTTTTACCAACGCGGACAGTGTGCGGATGTACAAAAACGACCGTTTTATCAAGGAATATAAAAGAGAGGATTCCCCGTGGAAACATCTGCCGCACGGACCGCTCGTGATCGACGATTATATCGGAGATGCGATCGAGAAGGGCGAACATTTTACAACGGCGCAGGGAAAGGGAATCAAGGATGCGTTGAATGCGACCGCACGCTACGGACTGTCGCATCTTCCGAAATCCGTGTATGTGACGGCGCTTAAGATGCTGCTCCTTTATCACATGAAGCCGACCGATGCGGTGGTGCTCTATAACCGCTATATCGGAGACTGGGGAGGCACTTCCACGACATACCGGTTTGAGGCGGTGTCGGACGGCGGCGTGACTGCGGAACTCATCAAAAAGCCGATGACAAAGGTTGTACTTTTTGCACGGGCGGATCACACAGGACTTCAGGAGAAAAGCACCTACGATGTGGCGGCCATCCGGATTGAGGCGCGGGACGAATACGGCAATCTGCTTAGCTTCTTCAATGAGCCGGTAAGCTTTGAGGTGAGCGGACCGGTGGAGCTGATCGGACCGTCCGTCATCTCGTTGGAGGGCGGAATGGGCGGCACTTATATAAAGACGACGGGTGAGAGCGGTGAGGCACGGCTTGTCATCCGGAATGCACAGACCGAACCGGTGGAACTGCACTTTGCGGCAGCGGCAGAGCGACAGAGATTGTAAGAGAAGAGAGGGAACACAGGCAATGGAAGAAAAATCAAAAGTTATTTTTGGCAATCCGATGCCGGATAAGGTATACCGGAAAGCGGTAAAGTCGAAAAAGAAATATGCAAAAAAAATCGGGGACGATGCAGGGGCAGATTATCCTGCAATCGTGAAGAAGAATGAATACATCGGCGATATGCTGGGCGTACATGACATCCGTGTGGGAGAGACGGGAGAAAACGTGGGATTTGACACGGAAAAGGGAATCATCGTCGGCAACATCCGCATGGGATTCGGACATTACCGCATTTCCATGGCGATCGCATCTGCGGCACATTCCATGGGCTATGTACCGTACTGGATGGACTTGAATTCCTACCCGCAGACGACTTGCACAAAAGTTATTGGTGCACAGAATGATCTGTATTCCCTGGGATCAAGACTTTCCCAGAAGAGCAGACTGTTTAACCGTCTGGTCTGGGAGCCGATGAACTATGAAGGCTTCCGGAAGCTTTCCTACAATGCCGCGGATCAGAAAAACGCGGAACTGATGGCTCCGGTCTATGCGAATGTGCCGAAGGAGATTCCGGTGGTGGCGACGCACGTGTGGCCGGCGCAGGCGGCAATCCATGCGGGAATGAAGCATGTGGTCAACGCGATCCCGGACAACTGGCCGATGGCGCTGCATTTATCGGAGGGAAGCATTCACACCGTGCAGACGCATTACGCCTACCAGGGCTACCGCATCTTAAACGGCATGCAGGGAGCCGACGTTCTTCGCCCGATGCCTGAGGATGATCTGATCTATACGGGACATTACATCGACCATGAGCTGGTGAGTAACATCGAGGCGGACTGTGAGGCGAGACGGGCGCGCAAGAGAGAGAAAAAGCCGATGCGTTTCCTTCTCACAATCGGAGGAGCGGGAGCACAGAGAGAGATTTTTGCTTCCATCATTAAACATCTGCTCCCTGCGATTCGGGACGGCAGAGCCGCACTGTATGTGAATGTCGGCGATTACCGCAATGTCTGGGAAGAACTGCTCGGCGAGATCCCGGGAATGAAGAAGTTTGCAACGGAGCATTTCAACAACTGGAAGGATACGACAGAGTTTGCCGCACAGGCACTTACCGGTGAGGTAAGCGGCATCCACGGCTTCTGGCATGAGAATATTTTTGAGGCAGTCTACTGCACGAACCTTCTGATGAGAAGCTGCGATGTGCTTGTGACAAAGCCGAGCGAGCTGGCATTCTACCCGGTGCCGAAGCTGTTTATCAAGCGTGTCGGCGGGCATGAACAGTGGGGCGCCATCCACTCCGCAGAGATCGGGGACGGTACGTTAGAGTGCAGAGATATTCCGCACACGGTACAGATGCTGGATCTGTTCTTAAACGAGGACACGCTGCTTAACGATATGTGCGACTGCATCGAGAAGAACAAGGCAGCAGGAATTTACGACGGAGCCTACCGTGTGGTAGAGCTTGCGATGGAGAAGAGATAAGGGGAGCGCGAAGGCGCAGAATTGGAGGATCACATGAAACTGACAGGAAAAGAAAAAGTCTCCTACGGACTTGGAGCAGTCGGAAAAGATATGGTGTACATGCTTTCCGCAAGTTACATACTGTATTATTATCAGGATATTTTAGGGGTGAGTGCGTTTGCAATGGGCGTGATCTTACTTGCAGCGCGTGTGTTTGACGCGTTCAACGATCCGATTATGGGCGTGGTTGTCGCCAAGACAAGAACAAGATGGGGAAAATTCCGCCCGTGGCTTTTCATTGGAACGATTTTAAATGCCATCATGCTCTACCTGATGTTCTCTGCACCGCCGGCACTCGATGGAGGCGGTCTGGTGGCCTATGCAGCAGTCACCTATGTGCTCTGGGGTGTGACATACACGATGATGGATATCCCTTACTGGTCAATGATTCCGGCGTTTACCGAGGGCGGCAAAGAGCGTGAGGGACTTTCCACGATGGCGCGCTCCTGTGCGGGCGTCGGCTCTGCCATCATCACGATCATCACAATGTTATGTGTATATCGTCTTGGCGGCGGGGATGAGCGCGTGGGATTCAAGTGGTTTGCACTCATCATTGCAATCTTATTTGTACTTTTCACGACGATTACATGTGTCAACGTCAAGGAAAAATCTACGGTCAATGTGGATTCTCCGTCTGTGGGACAGATGTTCCGTGCACTGATTCAGAACGACCAGGCGATGACGATCGTGATCACCATCGTTCTCATCAACTGTGCGGTCTATACGACCTCAAACCTTGTGATCTATTTCTTTAAATATGACTTCGGCGGCGAGGGCTGGTACAACAGCTACACCTTGTTTAATACGTTCGGCGGAGCGGTACAGATTCTGTCCATGATGATCTTATTCCCGCTGCTGCGCAAATTCATGGGAACGATCCAGGTGTTTTACACAGGATTTGCTATGGCAATCATCGGTTATGTGGTGCTTTTAGTACTGGCATTCACCAATATGTCCAACGTGGTGCTGCTGTTTATCCCGGGATTTTTCATCTTTGCAGCAAACGGCGTGCTGACAGTGCTGACGACGGTGTTCCTTGCCAATACCGTAGACTATGGACAGCTGAAAAATCACAGACGTGACGAGAGCGTGATCTTTTCCATGCAGACGTTCGTGGTCAAACTGGCGAGCGGCGTGGCGGCACTGATTGCATCGATCTGCTTACAGATCTGCAATCTGAGCAACGATACAACAGATACCGCAGCAGTTGCGACAGCTGCCACATCCTCGGTGGTAGGTCTGCGCATGACAATGACGATTCTTCCGATCATCTGCCTTCTGTGCGGCATTTTCATTTTCCACAAAAAGTATATTCTGACGGAGGAGAAGGTTGCCGAGATCGCAGAGCAGGTCAAGAAAGGGGCATACTAAATGATAAAAGCGGACGGACATATTTTTGTGCTGGAGACGGCGCATACGACATACTGCTTCCGGAGAATGGAGACAGGGCATTTGGAGCATCTGTATTACGGAAGGCACCTGACGCTGCCGGAGCATCCGGCGGAGTGTGATGTTGCTCCGCTGGTGGAGAAGCACACATTTGCGCCGGGAAATACGAATCTCTGTGAGAAGGATCAGCCGTTTTCGCTGGAGGATATAAGACTTGAGATGTCTTCCTACGGAAAAGGGGACATCCGCGAACCGTTTGTGGAGATCGTGCACGCGGACGGCAGTACCACTTCGGACTTCCGCTATGAAAGTTATGAGATCACGGAAAAGACGGCGGAGACAGAAAACGGAGATCTCCCGGGAGCTTACGATGAGAAAGGGGAGGCGCAGCGCCTTAGCATAAGGCTGCGCGACCACTCCTATGATCTTGTTTTAGAACTTCATTATGACGTCTACGCAGAGTGCGATGCGATTGTGCGAAGCGCCGTTCTCTTTAATGAGAGCAAGGAGATGATTCGTCTGAATCGCCTGATGAGTACCCAGATCGACTTTGATCCGGCAGAGTATGTGTTCACAACCTTTACCGGTGCGTGGGCGAGGGAGATGCACCGTTCCGATACGCGCATGGAGGCGGGAAAACATGTCAATGCGTCCTACACGGGAACCTCCTCCAGCCGTGCCAACCCGTTTGTCATGATCTCAAAGGCGGATACGACGGAGGATACCGGAGAGTGCTACGGATGCAACCTCATCTACAGCGGCAACCACTATGAGGCGGCGGAAGTGAGCGGCTACGGCAAGATGCGCCTGACTGCCGGCATCAATCCGCAGTCATTTTCCTGGCTGCTGGCTCCGGGGGAAAATTTTGCGGCGCCGGAGGCAGTCATGGCGTATTCCTGCGATGGCTACAACGGCATGAGCCAGTGCATGCACGCATTTGTGCGGGAGCACATCGTGCGCGGGGCGTTTAAGCACAAGGTGCGCCCAGTGCTGTTAAACAGCTGGGAGGCTGCCTACTTTGACATCAATGAGAGAAAGCTGCTTGCTCTGGCGAAGAAGGCAAAGGAAGCCGGCGTGGAACTTTTTGTGATGGACGACGGCTGGTTCGGCGAGCGCAATGATGACGCACATTCCCTGGGAGACTGGGAAGTCAACGAGAAGAAGCTTCCGGGAGGTCTCGCGGGACTCGGAAGAAAGATCAAGGCGCTCGGACTGGATTTCGGTATCTGGGTGGAGCCGGAGATGGTGAATGTGAACAGTCATCTCTACCAGGCGCATCCGGACTGGACGATTGAAATCCCGGGGAAACCGCATGCGGAGGGACGCAATCAGCGCATCCTGGATCTTACGAGAATGGAAGTGCAGGACTATATCATCGAGACGATGACAAAGGTATTTTCCTCGGCGGAGATCTCCTATGTCAAATGGGATATGAACCGGACGTTTACGGATTACTATTCCGCAGCGCTTCCACCGGAGCGGCAGGGAGAGGTGGCACACCGCTATGTGCTGGGACTGTACCGGTGCATGAGAGAGCTTATCGCGCGTTTCCCGGACATTCTCTTTGAGGGATGCTCGGCGGGCGGCAACCGGTTCGATCTCGGAATTTTGTCCTATTTTCCACAGATCTGGGCGTCCGATGACACGGATGCGCTCTGCCGGGCAGAGATCCAGACCGGCTATTCCTACGGCTATCCGATGTCCGTTGTGAGCGCCCATGTGTCGGCGTGTCCGAACCACCAGACGCTCCGCGTGACGCCGCTTGAGACACGGTTCGCTGTGGCGGCGTTCGGTATCTGCGGCTATGAGTGCAATTTCTGCGATCTGTCCAGCGAGGATTTTGCGGCGGTAAAGGCGCAGATCGCACTGTACAAACGGTGGCGGGAGGTATTACAGAAGGGACGTTTTTACCGCGGACGCACATTCGGAGAGGGGGCGCATGAAAGTGCACTCTCCCAGAGCGTGGGAAACCAGATGGAGTGGACCTGCGTGTCGGAAGACCAGACCCGCGCGGTGGGGATGCTGATGCAGAAGCTGGTCGTACCGAATACCCAGTATCACAGCTATCAGGCGAAGGGATTAAAACCCGATGCGCGGTATCATTTCTACAACCGCAGCTTAAAATACAATATCAAGGATTTCGGGGATCTGGTCAATACCGTCTCACCGGTACACATTAAGCAGGATTCGCTGGCGCTGGATCTGATCGCCAGATTTAAGAAGATGGACGGGGAGATCGAGGATTGCCATGCCGCCGGAGATATGTTAATGTATCATGGAGTGAAGCTTAAACAGGCGTTCGGCGGAACCGGATACAACAATGAGGTGCGGTATTTTCAGGATTTCGCTGCGCGCATGTATTTTATGGAAGAGGAAAAAGAACATGCAGACAGCGGGGAAGCAGAAGAAAAAGAGAGATAACAGCAGCAGAATGAGAAGCGGGGCAGCGGCACTTTGTGCGGCCCTGCTTCTTTTGCTGTCGGGATGCGGAGCGGCATCGGACGGACAGGCGGCAGAGCAGCAGGCGGCACTGTCCGGAGGGGCCCTGCAGGACGGTCAGATGCCGGAATTGCAGATGGCAGAGCAGCAGGAGAATGGCGGCTCACCGACAGAGGAGATGGCAGAGCTGGGGGAAGGGCAGACGCCGGATGGAACGCTGTCGGTGACGTTTTTGGATGTCGGTCAGGGCAATGCCGTTTTGGTGGAGCAGGGCGGAGTGTATATGCTGATCGACGGCGGCAACAGGGACTACTCCTCGTTTGTGGTAAGTTACCTGAAGGAACAGGGCGTGGAGAAACTCGCCTACGTGATCGCCTCCCACTATGATGCGGATCACTTAAACGGTGTGGTCGGTGCCCTGCATGCATTTTCCTGCGGGCAGGTGCTTGCACCCGATTATGTGACGGATACCAGGGTCTATGAGTCGTTTGAGCGCGTGATAACAGAGCAGGATATCGCACTTGCCTACCCGGCGGTGGGAGACACTTACACGCTTGGCGATGCCTCTTTTACGGTGGTCTGCCCCGAAGTCTATGATCCGAAGGAGGATAATGATAACTCCGTCGGAATCCGCCTTGTGTATGGCAACACCAGCTTTTTAATCTGCGGTGACGCCGGAAAAGCCGAAGAGCAGGCGATGCTTGACTCCGGTGTGACGCTGGATTCGGATGTGTATCTGGCAAGTCATCACGGGAGTGAAGGGTCTTCCTCCGAAGCGTTTATGCGCGCCGTGTCGCCGACGGCGGTCGTGGTTAGTGCGGGCGCGGGGAACTCTTACGGCCATCCGACGCGCATGGTACTCGACCGGGTGAAGGCGTGCGGGGCAGCGCTCTACCGGACGGATCTGCAGGGAACCATCACGGTCACAAGTGACGGAAACTCCCTTAGCTGGAGCGTGGACGCGACGCAGGATTACCGGGACGGGGATGAGGTCGCGGCAGGTGTTGCGGACACCACGGGAACATCCGGGACGGCAGGAGCTGGGGTAACAGATGCGGCGGCAGGCAGCACAGACACCACGGGAACATCCGGGACGGCAGATACCGCAGACAGCGCGGCGCAGGCATCCGTGGCGGCAGATACCGCAGGAAGCGCGGCACAGGCATCCGGAGGAGAGACTGCCGCGGGCGGCACAGCGGACGTGACAGGAGAATACGTGCTCAACACGAACACAAAGAAGTTTCACCGGCCATCCTGCTCGAGTGTCGCGCAGATGTCGCCGGAAAACAAGGCGGCGTTCTCCGGAAGCAGGGAGGAACTGATTGCAGCCGGATATGATCCGTGCAAGAGATGTAATCCCTGACGGAATTCTGTCTGTACAACAGATGATAAGAGAAATGCAACGATTTTTAACAGAAAGCATAAAAAATGGAATGGAAGCGCGGTGGAGCAGCCATTCCATTTTTGTTATACTTGAGTTAAAATATAGAGCAAAGGTGGGAAAAATATGAGAAGACACTATCTGGATAACATCCGCTGGATCACGGTGGGGCTCGTGGTCTTATACCATGTGATTTTTATGTATAACAGCGTGGTGACGGCGGGAGTGATCGGGCCGTTTTGGGAGGTACAGTATCAGGATGCCGTGCAGTACCTGCTGTATCCGTGGTTTATGGTGCTGCTGTTTCTGGTGTCTGGAATGTGTGCCAGATATTATCTGGAAGGACATACCGACCGGGAATTTCTTGCGGGAAGAACGAGAAAGCTTCTGGTGCCCTCGACGATCGGCCTGTTCGTGTTCTGGTGGATACAGGGGTATTTCAACATGGCGTTCAGCCATGTGTTTGACCAGTCATGGGAGAAAATGCCGAAGGCGGTCGGGTATCTGATCATGGTCTTATCCGGAGTCGGGATCTTGTGGTACATCCAGGTGCTCTGGGTATTGTCGGTATTGCTGGTGCTGCTTCGCAAAATAGAAAAAGACCGGTTGTATGCGTTTGGTGAAAAAGCTGCGTTGCCCGTCCTTTTTCTGCTTGTGATTCCCGTCTGGGGAGCTGCCCAGATCTTAAATACGCCGGTGATCTGTGTGTATCGTTTCGGAATATACGGCATCTGCTTCCTTCTGGGCTACTATGTCTTTTCCCATGAAAAAGTGACCGACCGGCTGGCGCGCGTGAGCGTCCCGCTTGCAGCCGCGGCTGTGGTGCTGGCAGTTTTTTATGTGCGGTATTATTTCGGAGAAAATTATGCAGAGGAGCCGGTGGTAAACAGTCCGTTTTCCATTTTGTATGGCTGGACGGTGTGTCTGGCAGTCCTGGGAGGAATGAAGCGCTGGGGCAACCGTACGTCGCGAAAGACAGCGTGGCTTTCTAAAAAGAGCTACGGACTGTATCTGTTCCACTATCTGGCACTCTCGGCGGCGGCATATTTTCTGGACCGGTACACTAAAGTTACGGGGGTTGCAGCCTACCTTTTGTCGGGAATTGCAGCCTATGCGGGCGGCTATCTTCTCTATGAGCTGATAAAAAGAATTCCGGTCATAAGATGGTGTGTGATTGGAGAAAAAAAGGAGAGGAAACATGTTCAAAGATAATCTGATGATGCTGCGGAAGATGCGTGGAATGACGCAGGAGGAACTGGCGGAGAAGATTGATGTGTCCAGGCAGACACTTTCCAAATACGAGACGGGAGAGTCCCTCCCGGATGTGGAGAAGAGCCGGCTGATCGCGGAGGTGTTTGATGTGACGCTGGATGAACTGGTCAATTATGAGGGCGGGGAGACACGCCTGCCGTTTCCGCCGAAGGGAAAGCATGCGTTTGGAATGGTAAAGGTCGGTGAAAAAGGGCAGATTGTGATTCCTGCAAAGGCGAGAAAAATTTTTGACATAAAGCCGGGGGATGTATTGATGGTTCTGGGAGATGAAGAACAGGGAATTGCGCTGTTAAAGGAGCAGGATTTTATGGCGATGGTGCAGGCAATGCGGCATATGGAGACGTAAAATTGTGCAATCCGGTGCGCAGAGGATTGCAATATGTAAAATAACACAGGCGAGACCTTCCAGAGCGCAGATCGGAAGTATTTTATTTGCGCTGGCGTCGGTGATTTATGTGCTTGGTTTTTTGCGGAGTTTTGCCGCATTGCGCTGCCAAAAATCATTTACTGGTTTGAGTCGGCATTTTCGGTGTTCTACATGTATCTGTTGTTTACCACGGAAGAGCTGGATGCTGTGTGCGCGATATGGAATTCGATGAGATTCTGCGCGGACACGGGCAGCGGGTGCCGATCAAGGAAGCAGAGATTCAGAAGTACGCAAAGAAAGTTGCGGCGCTGTACAAGGAGAAGATTGCCCTGCTCCCGGATCACGTAAAGTCTTCCATGTCCATCAGTGCGGTGGTTGTTGACATCGGGAAGCATAATACCGCAAGAGATACGTTTGAGCAGGTTTACCGCAGCGCAGAGACGGTGTGACGCACGGCGCATCAGAGCAGTATTTTTGATCTGCGCAGCAGAAGGAAGCCCAGAATTCCGGTGAGAACATCGGAGACTGCCTGCGCGAGCAGAATTCCCATGTAGCCGAACAGGGAAGAAAAGAGCAGCATACACAACACGAGCAGCACGCCCTGGCGGCTGATGGACATCAGAAAAGCGGGAAGCGCCATGCCGGCTGCCTGGAACAGTGTGGTGAAGACTAAGATCATGCCGATCACAGGGGCGGTAATCATGAGACAACGGAGCATCAGGGCACCGGAGGCCACGATGACATCATCCTGCATGAAGATGCGGATGATGTGCGGAGCAAAAATACAGGCGGCGGCTGTGAAAACGAGCGCAATGAGAAGCTGCACGAGCAGATCAAAATGCAGAAACTGTTTCAGGCGTTCGCGGTTGTCTGCACCGTAGCAGTAGCCGAGGAGCGGCTGCGCGCCGAAGGCGAACCCGACCAGAATCAGCATGGTGATCATGTTGACTTTTAAGGCAATGCCAAGAGCGGCAACTTTATCAGAACCGTAAGGTAACAGAAAACGGTTGGTGAGGAGTACCGCAAAGCTCTGCATCAGGTTCGTGATGGAAGCCGGAATTCCGATCAGCAGAATGTCACGGACATGACTGGATGAAATATGCATTTCGCGGCAGGACATCGACAGATGCCCTGCCTTTTTGAATACAACCCACACGAGATAGCAGTCGGCAAGCAGATTGCTCAGGATGGTGGCAAGTGCGGCACCGCCGGCACCCATATGCAGAGAGAAGATGAAAATGGGATCTAAAAAAATATTAAACACAGCGCCGATGACGGAACCAATCATGGCATCATTTGCCAGGCCTTCTGTGCGGAGCAGATTCCCCGGGACAATATTAAAGATAATGGCAGGGCAGCCGAGAACCAGAAAGCGGTAATAGGCGCCGGCATAAGTGATGGTATCGTCCCTGGCACCCAGAAGATGCAGAATGGGTGTCTGAAAAAGCAGCATCAGAACGGCAACAGCAATGCCGAAGAAGATGGAGCCGAGAAGGCAGAAAGCACTGATCCGCCGCGCGGTGTCATAATCTTTTTTCCCGAAAAGTCTTGAGATGGCGGAACTTCCGCCAAGCCCGAAAATATCACCGAATGCAATCATGAGACTGAACACCGGGGCGCAGAGAGAGACGCCGGCGACGAGGCTGGTGTTCTGGGTCTTTGCAATAAACCATGTGTCGACCATGTTGTATACAAGGCTGATGACCATGCCGAACACCACAGGCAGAGCCATCTTGAAATAGGCTTTCGGTACGGGCATTGTTTCAAATACATCATTGTTCATCTGAGAGCTCCTCCATTTCCTGTAACAGGATCAATGCTTAAAGTATATCATATTGATAGAAAAAAGGTGACGGGAAAATAAAAAGCTTCTTGACATTGCCACATTAGTGCGGTAAACTACTGACAAATAAATGAGAAATCGTTGAGCAAAAGGAGTACACTGTACGATTCTTCACAGAGAGCCTGGGGCGGTGGGAGCAGGCAGGATAGTATGGATGGAATGGATTTGCGAGAGCAAAGTGAAAGGCGGATAACAGCAGCCGAGTAGCGGAAGCCGTGTCCTCACGTTACAGGGGTACGATATAGAGAACATCTGTATCTGAGAGTCTATACATGATTGGTGGCGGATATTTCCAGTTTGGAGGTATCCGCTTTTTGTATCTTCTGTCAGATGAGTCCGGTGAGGACGGCTGATAAAAAGAGAGAAGCTAAGCATGGCAAGAGAAGAAGGGTGGCACCACGAGATATTCGTCCCTGATCCGGTTTACCGGGTCAGGGATTTTTTTAATTCATGGGAAATTACGTCCAATGAATTAAAAAGCCCTCCGGTCAGGATTCTTTCTTGATGGGACGCATTTTCTATGAATTAAAAGAAGAAAGAGGAGGATTTATGAAGCGCATCTATAAGGTCTACAAGAAAACAGTCAGCATTGTGAACGAGACGCCGACGGCGATGTACGAGAATCTGGTCGGAAGCAGAAAGGGATTTCTGCTCGAGAGCTATGACAAGAACTATGACCGGTATACGTTTTTGGGGGAACCGGAGGAACTGATCTCCTCGGAGGGGGAGTCGCTTGTCATCACAAAAAAGAGCGGGGAGCGCGAGGTGCGCAGGGGCAATCCGTTAGCGCTGTTAAAAGAATATTATGACGAATTTGAGATTCATAAGGAGAATGACGAACTGAATTTTTCTGGCGGACTGGTGGGCAATGTCGGCTACGATTTTATCCGCTACTCGGAAAAACTGCCGGAGAAGAATCCGGATGAGATCGGGATTGAGACGATTCAGCTGATGTTGATGAAAGCGTTTATCGTGATAGACTATGTGGCGGAGACGCTGACCGCGGTTGTCTTAGAGGAGGAGACGGAGGAAGGAAGAAAGCGTGCCGGCGTGACGGCGGAAGAGCTGATCCGGCGCGCCATGCATCCGGAGCAGACAGAGGGCGGATGTGACAGCAGGTGTGAAGAGAACACCGGGCACGGGATGAAAGAGGCGGCGCAGCCGGAGGGCGGAAAAAGGGACGGCGTCATCCGCAAAAAGTCGGATACGCTTGCCGCTTACAGCGCGAAGGTGGAGAAGATCAGACACTATATCAGAGAAGGACATATCTTTCAGACGGTGCTCTCCCAGCGATGGACGGTGGAGACCGGACGTGACGGATTTTCTCTTTATAAGGAGCTTCGCGAGTTAAATCCGTCGCCGTATCTTTATTACTTCCAGTTCGGTGATTTTGAGGTGATCGGAAGTTCGCCGGAGATGTTAGTAAAACAGCAGGGAAAGCGTGTGTTTACCTGCCCGATCGCAGGGACCAGACCGAGAGGAAAGACAGCGGAGGAGGATGAAGCGCTGCGCAGAGAACTTCTGGCAGATGAGAAAGAGCGTGCCGAGCATGTGATGCTGGTGGATCTGGCGCGAAACGATATGGGGCGCATCTCGGAATTCGGAACAGTCAAGGTCACGGATTTTATGAATGTGCGGAATTATTCCCATGTCATGCACATCGTATCCATGGTGGAGGGAAGGAAAAAGGGCAGCTATCATCCGTTTGACCTGCTGGCATCCTTCCTGCCGGCTGGAACGTTAAGCGGTGCACCCAAGATCCGGGCGATGGAGATCATTGAGGAACTGGAGGAGGTGCGGCGCGGGCTCTACGGCGGCGCGACCGGTTATGTCGATTTTTCCGGCGATATGGATTTCTGCATCACGATCCGCACGATGATCAAGAAGGGCAGAGAGGTCTATCTGCAGGCGGGCGCGGGAATCGTCGCGGACTCCGTGCCGGAAAAAGAATATCAGGAATGCTGCAACAAAGTGATGGCGCTTGCAAGAACACTTCTGGAGGAGGAAAACTTATGATTCTTTTGATTGACAACTATGATTCCTTTACCTATAACCTCTATCAATATATCGGAACCTTCACGCCGGACATCCGGGTGGTGCGCAACGATGCCATTACGATCGGGGAGATAGAAAATATGCAGCCGGAGCGCATTGTGCTCTCCCCGGGTTCCAAAAGTCCGAAAGAGGCGGGAATCTGTATGGACGTGGTAAAACATTTCTACAATAAAATACCGATTCTTGGCATCTGCCTCGGACATCAGTGCATCGGCGAGGCGTTCGGAGGAACCGTGAGTTATGCGAAGACGCTATTTCATGGAAAACAGTCCGAAGTCACACACTGCCTGGACGGTGTTTTTACCGGAATCGACACGCCGGTTAAGGTGGCAAGGTATCATTCCCTGGCGGTGCTAAGAGACGATCTGCCGGAGTGTTTAAAAGTCACCGCACAGACCGCGGACGGCGAGATTATGGCGATGCGGCACAAAGAGTATCCGGTGGTCGGTCTCCAGTTTCACCCCGAGTCCATCTACACGGAACACGGAAAGCGGATGATCGAGAATTTCCTGTCGGGTGTCATTTAAGGGAGGAGCAGCGTATGATACTGGATCAGATTGTGAGTGATAAAAAAAGAAGACTGCCGGAGCATAAGAGCCAGATATCGGAGCAGGAGATGCGAAAGCTGGCGGAGGCGTATGAGGGCAGCCATCATGATTTTAAGGGAGCGCTTGAGGGAGATGTCATTTCCATCATCGGAGAGTTCAAAAAGGCGTCCCCAAGTCTCGGTAAAATTAAAAGCAAAATTAACTTGCTGGATAGAATTGAGGAATACAATGCTTCTGTGGATGCAATCTCCTGCCTGACGGAGGAGGATCACTTTGACGGAAGCACGGCGTACTTAGAACAGATCCGGCAGATGACAGATCTTCCGATCCTGCGCAAGGATTTCATGATTGATCCGTACCAGTTCTATGAGGCGCGGGCGATCGGTGCAGATGCGGTGCTTCTCATTGCGGCAATCTTAGACGATGTGCAGATGCATGAATTCTACCAGCTTGCAGGGGAACTGGGGATGGATGCATTAGTCGAGGTACACGACGAGGCGGAGATGGAGCGGGCGTTAAAGCTGGATGCAAAGATCATCGGCGTCAATAACCGCAATCTGAAGGATTTTTCCATCGACCTGCAAACAACGGAGCGATTAAGCCGCATGGTGCCGCAGGAGAAGCTTCTGGTGGCGGAAAGCGGCATTGTATCGGATGAGGATGTGGAGTTCTTAAAAGCATGCGGTGTGAATGCATTTCTGATCGGGAGAGCCTTTATGGAGGCGGAGCACCCGGGAGAGGTGGCAGCGCGCTGGAAGCAGCGGTAGGGAGGATGGACATTGACGAAGATCAAGATCTGCGGCATCACAGGAGAGGATGAGATAACAGCGCTCAATGAGACAGGTGTGGATTACGCTGGGTTCGTGCTGTACGAGAAAAGTAAACGTTATGTCACAGTGCAGAAAGCAAGACAACTATTTGAAAAATTAAATAAAGGCATAAGAAAAGTAGCCGTGACGGTCGCGCCGGAGAGAGCGTTGATTGAGGACATCGGGCGGGCAGGATTTGATCTGCTGCAGGTGCATGGCGTGGACGCCGCAGAGGCGGAGCGGATCGCAGCGCAGACGAAGCTGCCGGTGTGGCTGGCAGTCAACCTCCGTGATCCTGCCGAGGTTCGCCGATGGCGCAGAGAAGAATATCACCGGATTGCCGGGATTGTGCTCGATGCCGGGGCATACGGCAGCGGAAAGACGTTCGGATGGGAGCAGAACGGACAGGATGAGATGTGCTGTGCCGTGCGTGCGTTCCGGGAGGAACTGCTGGCAGAGGGGCTTACCTTTGTGCTGGCAGGCGGACTTAACGCAGAGAATGTGGCGGAGGGAATCAGAATCTTTGCCCCCGATGTCGCAGATGTCAGCAGCGGCGTGGAAACGCTGTGCGATGGAATGAGAACAAAAAGTATAATCAGGATTAAAAAATTTAAGAAAGCAGTGCAAAAAACAGAAGGCGTGTGAGAAGGAAGAAGACGGCGCGGCGGAACGTGATCAGGAAAGGAAAGACGAGACATGAACAGGAAAGCATATTACGGAGCATTTGGCGGACAGTATGTGGCGGAGTCGCTGATGAATACCCTGGAGGAACTGGATGCGGCATTTGAGGAAGCAATCCGTGATCCGGAATTTCTCGAACAATACTACTACTATCTGAAACAGTATGTCGGGAGAGAGACACCGTTGTATTACGCGGAGCGTCTCAGTGAAAAGTACGGCATGAAAATGTACTTAAAGCGCGAGGATTTAAATCACACCGGCGCACACAAGATTAACAATGTGATCGGACAGATCCTGCTGGCGAAGCGCATGGGCAAGAAAAAGGTGATCGCAGAGACCGGAGCGGGGCAGCACGGCGTGGCGACGGCGACCGGTGCGGCACTTTTTGATATGGAGTGTACGGTCTATATGGGAGCCGAGGATATCAAAAGACAGTCGTTAAACGTGATGCGCATGGAGATGCTCGGCGCGAAGGTTGTCAGTGTCACTTCGGGGAGCAATACACTAAAGGATGCGACCAACGAGGCGATCCGTACCTGGGCAAAGACGGCGGAGGATACCTTTTATATCATCGGTTCTGCCGTGGGACCGTATCCGTACCCGAAGATGGTGAAAGAGTTTCAGAGCGTCATCAGCCGCGAGGCGAAAAAACAGATCCTTGCGGCGGAGGGAAAGCTTCCGGATGTCGTGATGGCATGCGTGGGCGGCGGATCGAACTCCATCGGCATGTTTGCGGATTTTATTGAGGAGAAGGGGGTAAAGCTGATCGGCGTGGAGGCAGCCGGAAAGGGAATCGAGACCGGGGAACACGCGTCGGCGATGGCGCTCGGCGAGCCGGGAGTTCTGCACGGCATGCGTTCCTACCTGCTGCAAGATGCGGACGGCAATGTCCAGCTTGCACATTCCATCTCAGCGGGGCTGGATTATCCGGGCGTCGGTCCGGAGCACGCGTATTTAAAGGAGTGCGGACGCGCACGATATGTGGCAATCCGGGATGATGAGGCGATGGATGCGCTGATGGAGCTGTGCAGGCTGGAGGGAATCATTCCAGCGATCGAGAGCGCACATGCAATTGCCTACGCGATGAAGTATGCGAAGGAGCGCAAAGAGGCGGTCGGTGAGAAGCAGGCGGCAGAGGAGACCATGGTCATCTGTCTGTCCGGCCGCGGCGATAAGGATGTCAATACGATCGCAGATTATCTTGCAGGAAAAGGATATTTAAATTGAGCCGGAAAGTTGTCCGGCGAGGGAGGATATGACAGATATGAATCGAATAGAAGCGCGCATGAACGCCTGCAGCAAAAAGCAGGAGAAAGCATTTATTACTTATATTACCGCGGGACTGCCGGATCTGGCAGCCACAAAAGAAATCATCCGGGCGCAGGAGCGCGGCGGCTGCGACGTGATTGAGCTTGGCGTGCCGTTTTCCGATCCGGTGGCGGACGGACCGGTCATCCAGGACGCATCGTACCGTGCAATCTGCGGCGGGGTGAATGTGAAGAAGATTTTTGCAATGATGCAGGAACTGCGCACGGAGGGTGTGACGATCCCGATCATCTTCATGATGTATTACAACACGATCCTGCACTACGGCGTGGAAGCGTTTGTGAAAAAATGCAATGAGGCGGGGGTGGACGGACTGATCGTTCCGGATCTGCCGTTTGAGGAGCAGGAGGAACTGATGACGGTGCTTAACGCATCGGAGGATACGATCTTAATCCAGCTCGTGTCGCCGGTGTCCGGGGCGCGGATTCCAAAGATTCTCGCCGGAGCGCGGGGGTTCGTCTACTGTGTATCGTCCATGGGTGTCACGGGGCAGGGAGCAGAGTTCCATAAGGAGGTAAGAAGCTATCTTACCTCGGTACGGGAAGCGACGGATCTGCCGGTGATGATGGGCTTTGGCATCCGGACGGCGGCGGACGTTCTGCCGCTTGCGGATCTGATCGACGGGGCGATCGTCGGAAGTTATTTTATCAGGCTGCTGGAAGAGCAGGGCTTTGCGCCGGAGGCGGCGGAGACATACTGCCGGACCTTTAAAAAGGAACTGAACGCATAGAGGAGGAAAAAGGGATGAAAGAATATATTGCAAAGGTTGCTGAGGGAGAGAATCTGACTGAGGAAGAAGCAAAAGGGGCGATGGACATCATGTTAAGCGGTGATGCGACGCAGGCGCAGATCGCGGCGTTTCTGGCGCTGGAGCGCGTGAAGGGCGAGACGCTGGATGAACTGGCTGGATTTGCAGCGGTGCTCCGCGACAAGGCTGAGACGATTTCCCCGAAGGTTGATAATTATATTGATCTGGTGGGAACCGGTGGAGACCGTACATTTACGTTTAACGTGTCCACCACGTCGGCGTTCGTGGTGGCTGCTGCAGGACTCCCGGTGGCAAAACACGGAAACCGCTCCATCTCGTCGAAATCGGGCGCCGGGGATGTGCTAGAGGCGCTCGGTGTCAATATCATGGCAGATCCGAGGAAAGTGGAGGAGTGTGTGGAGAAGACCGGAATCGGTTTCATGTTTGCGCAGCTTTTTAACAAGTCCATGCGCTATGTCGGGCAGGCGCGCAGCGAGATGGGAATCCGTACCGTCTTTAATATCTTAGGACCGCTCGCTAATCCGTCCCGCGCAAAAAATATGGTGGTCGGTGTCTACAGTCCGTCACTCACGGAAAAGGTAGCGACGGCGATGAGCAGACTTGGGGTGGAGCGCGCGTATGTAGTCAGCGGTGAGGACAACATGGATGAGATTACGCTGACAGGAGCGACCACGGTATCCGAGATCCGGGATGGAGCGGTGACAACATTTACCATCACACCGGAGCAGTTCGGTATGAAGCGCGTATCGCTGGAGGAGCTGCGTGGCGGAAGCGGCGGGGAAAACGCAAAGATTACGAGAGATATTCTGGACGGAACGGAGCGCGGCGCCAAGCGTGACATCGTTCTTTTGAACGCAGGTGCAACTCTTTATGTCGGAGGGGTTGCGGAATCTATGGAAGCGGGTGTAAAATTAGCGGCAGAGGCGATCGACAGCGGCGCGGCAGCACGGAAGCTGAAGGAGCTGGTTCGCGTCTCAAATACATAGAGAAAAGGAATCAGAAAGATGATACGGTTTAACAGTGATTACACAGAGGGATGCCATCCGGCGATCTTAGAGAGACTTGCGGCAACCAACATGGAACAGACCCCGGGATACGGGGAGGATGTATATTGTGCGGCAGCTGCGGAGCAGATAAAAGAGGCGTGCGCCGCACCGGAGGCAGCGGTGCATTTTCTGGTGGGAGGAACACAGACGAATGTGACAGTGATTTCGGCTGCATTAAGACACTATCAGGGTGTGATCACTGCGGTGACCGGACACATCAACGTACATGAGACGGGAGCACTGGAGTCCTGCGGACACAAGTGCCTTACGATCGAGACGGCGGACGGCAAACTGACAGCAGAACAGATTGCTGCATATACGGACGCGCATTATGCCGACGCAAGTTTTGAACACACGGTTCAGCCGAAGATGGTCTATATTTCCAATCCGACGGAGATTGGCACGATCTATAAAAAAGCGGAGCTGGAGGCGATCTATGATGTCTGCAAAGAGAGAGGGCTTTATCTGTTTTTAGACGGTGCAAGACTGGGCTACGGTCTTACGTGCCGGGAAAATGATCTGACACTTGCCGATGTGGCAGCACTCACGGATGTCTTCTACATCGGAGGAACCAAGGTCGGAGCGCTCTTTGGCGAGGCGGTTGTGATCACAAACGAGGAATTGAAGCGCGATTTCCGTTACAATATGAAGCAGCGGGGCGGCATGCTGGCAAAAGGCAGACTGCTCGGCATCCAGTTCCTCACGCTATTCGAGGAGAAAAGGTATTTTGAGATCTCGGCGCACGCATCAAGGCTTGCGGAAAAGATCCATGATGAGCTAAAGGACATGGGCGTAAAATTCTATGTGGACTCGCCGTCGAACCAGCAGTTTGTGATTCTTCCGGATGCGGTGATTGAAAAGTTAAAAGACGATTTTGCATTTGAATATCAGGCGCGTGTGGACGATGCGCATAGCGCTGTCCGCATCTGTACCTGCTGGGCAACCAAAGAGGAAAACGTGGAGGCGCTTCTTGCTGCACTGAGGGGATTATTACGATAGAACGGAGAGAGAGTATGCAGCAGAAGAAACGTATTTTATTACTGGCAACCGGAGGAACGATTGCGTCCAGAAAGTCGGATAACGGCTTAAAACCGCAGATTACACCGGAGGAGCTGATCGAGTATATTCCACAGGTAAAAGAGATCTGCGATGTCGAGGCGGTTCAGCTTTTAAATCTGGACAGCACCAACATGGAGCCGTCGCACTGGAAACTCATGGTTCATGCGATTTGGGAGCACTACGACGATTTTGACGGATTCGTGATTGCCCATGGGACAGATACGATGGCGTACACGGCAGCGGCGCTTTCCTATATGGTGCAGAACACGAAAAAGCCGATTGTGATTACCGGTGCGCAGAAGCCGATCGACCTGGAGATCACGGACGCGAAGTCGAACCTGATCGACAGCTTTTTATATGCTGCCGATGACCGCTCACAAGGGGTACAGATTGTGTTTGATGGAAAAGTCATCGCCGGAACCCGCGCCAAGAAGGTGCGGTCCAAGAGCTACAATGCATTTTCCAGTATTGACTATCCGTCGCTCGCCGTGATACAGGACATGAATATTATGCGCTATATCCCCATGCTTCCGTACGAGGAGGAAGTCCGGTTCTATGAGAAGCTGGATGAAAATGTTTTCCTGATGAAGCTGATCCCGGGAATCCGTCCCAAGGTGTTAAAGAGTATTTTTGAAAATTATGACTGTATCATTGTGGAGAGCTTTGGTGTGGGCGGTATACCGCAGTCTATCGCAGAGGAGTTTTACCGGCTGTGCCAGGAGCATCCGGACAAGCTGGTGGTCATGGCGACGCAGGTGGCTCACGAGGGAAGCGATATGACGGTCTACGAGGTCGGTCACAACATGAAAGAATATTGCCGCTTCTTAGAGTCCTACGATATGACGTTAGAGTCCGTGATTGCGAAGGTGATGTGGATGCTTGGCAACTATGATATATCGTCCTGTGATATCGAGGAGGTTTTCTATCACAGTATCAATTACGACCTGATTTTCGGAAAGAACCGGAAATGCAATTAGAGGATTGTCAACCGCGAGACAAAATAGGTTGACAATTGACAAAAAAGTGTTATGATTGTTTTTGCAGACAGAGAGACCCACAGGGGATTTCTGCGCGAAAAACAGCAGGAAAGAGCGGTAAAATATGCGATTCCTGCGGAAACGAGGAGAATCATGAAGATTTCAACAAAGACAATTGTAACAGTGGGTATGTTTACGGCAGTGCTTAGCGTGTTGTCCATCTTGACGATCCCGATGCCGACCGGCGTTCCGGTGACACTTCAGACTTTTGCAATGGCGCTGTGCGGCTATGTGCTCGGCTGGAAAAAGGGAACATCATCCACATTGATCTATATCCTGCTCGGTACAGTAGGCGTTCCAGTGTTTGCGGGAATGACAGGCGGACCGTCCTGGCTTGCCGGCTACAGCGGCGGATTTATCTGGGGATTCATTTTCCTGACAATGCTCTGCGGCGTGGGCATGGCACAGAAGCAGATCTGGCTCCGCGTGCTGTTAGGACTTGCCGGTCTTGCCGTGTGTCATCTGCTCGGTGTCATTCAGTTCGCCATCGTGGCTGCTACACCATTTCCGGCTGCTTTCGTAGCGGTATCTGTTCCTTACATTGTGAAGGACGTGATCTCCGTTGTGGGCGCGTATCTGGTGGCAATTCCGATCCGCAAGGCGCTTGCAGCAGGAAATATTCTGGAAGAGAAGACAAAAGCGGCAGTTTAGGAGTGTACAGTTGCTATGGCAGACAAATTCAGAGGACATCACATCGTCTGTACTTCGCTCTATGAGGGAAAAGGCTACAGCGGTGCGTTTTGTGAAAATATGACGGCGGTGGTGGAACGCCTGCGAAAAGATCCGGACGAGGAACTTTTTCTGGTGGCGGAACCGGATATGATCTGTGCGAACTGTCCGAACCGGACGGAGACGAACGAGTGCGTCCACAACCACAACCGTGTCGTGAACAAAGACCGCCGGGTCATCGAATTCTTCGGACTCGAGGAGAACAAGGTCTATACATACCGCGAGATGTGCAGACACGCACGCGCGGCGATGAACATGGATTTCTTTATGGAGAACTGTGGAAAATGCGACTGGCGCAAGCAGGGGCTCTGCAAGTACGAAGATCTGCTCGCGCAGCTCGACCGTTGTATCGAGAAAGAATAGGAGATAGAAAAGCGCCGTCACATGAGGCGCTGATTAGCATGAGTGACAGGATAGGAGATTAGAGGGCACAAAGTTCCGAATGTATCTGCAAAGGCAGATCTTTGAAGTAAAATCTGAGTATTTCTTCCATGCCGCGTCTGACATCCTATTCTGTGTCTTTGCCACGTCTGGACAATCCACAGAGTGTGTCCGACAAGCCGCAGACAATGGGCGGGCGTTCTAGCGCCCCTAATCGAATTGCTTCACAGACAATATAAAACCGCGCGAACCGAAACTCGCTGCCATCTGCCATTAAAAAAAAGGCAGATGGCAACTCAAACATCGGCTTCGCGCGGTTATGTTTTGTTCAGCAATTCGGTAAGGGGCACACGAACACCCTAAAATTGTCTGCCGGCCTGCGGACACAGTCCGTGGAGTGCTCCAGACTTGGAAAGACACGGATCATCAAAGATGCCGGACGCGGCATGGTTAGAAATACCGGATTTTACGGTCAGATCTGTCTTGGACAGATATCATCCGGAACGTTTGGCTCCTATTTTTCCTGGTATCACTCATAATAATCAGCGCCTCGTGTGGCAGCGCTTTTCTATTCCTGTCTAGTGCGTCTTCTTGTTGATATAGTTGGTCTTGTACTTGGAGTAGACGATCTTCTGGCTCTGGTAGAGACCAAAGTAGCCAGACAGCATATAGCTGAACGCGATGGCGAGAAGGAAATACGGCATACCGTCATATCCGAACAGCTCAAAGCTGATGAGCAGTGAGGTGATCGGGCAGTTTGTCACGCCGCAGAAGACTGCGGACATGCCAACCGCTGTGCACAGGGTCGGCGAAAACCCAAGAACATTTCCGAACAGACAGCCGAATGCCGCTCCGGTAAAGAGAGACGGGACGATCTCGCCGCCTTTGTATCCTGCGCCGAGTGTGGCGGCGGTAAAAAGCATTTTCAAGAAGAACGCCTCTGGGCGGACGGTACCGTCCATGCAGCGGGCAATGATGTTGATGCCGGTGCCGTTGTAGGTCTGATCCCCGACGAGCAGTGTCAGCACGACGACAATGCATCCGCCGACGAAGACGCGCAGATAGGGATTTTTAAAAAACTTCTTATACAGATGATCTGAACCGTGCAGCATCACGCAGAAGAGAATACTAACCAGCGCACACAGGATGGCGAGGATGGAGATCTCGACGGCGGAGCCGATCGTAAAATCCGGAATTTTCCCGAGCGGGAAGCCGTCCGGGCTCACGCCGAACGAGGTGGCAATTGCGTGGGCGATCAGCGAGGAGATCACGCATGGCACGAGGGCGGCATAGTACATGATGCCGACACTCACCACCTCCATGGAGAAGATGGCGGCTGCCATCGGAGTGCCGAACAGCGCGGAAAACGCAGCGCTCATACCGCACATGATCATGATGTGCTTGTCCTTCTCATCAAAATGAAACAGACGTCCCAGACCGTTCCCGATGCTGCCGCCGAGCTGCAGGGCAGCACCCTCACGGCCGGCAGAACCGCCGAACAGGTGGGTGATCAGCGTCGAGATAAAAATGAGCGGCGCCATGCGCAGCGGCAGTTCATCGCCGGAATGGATGGCGGAGAGTACAAGGTTTGTGCCGGTATCGCGCTCATCGTGAAGCAGGCGGTAGGCACCTACAATGAGAATACCTCCGACCGGAAGCAGGAAAATAAGCCACGGATTTTTTGTGCGGACGAGAGTGACGAGAGCCATGCACAGATAGAACAGTGTGCCCACGGATCCGACCAGCACACCGGAGAGGATGGCGAACACCACCCATTTCAGGGAAGTCTTTAAGCGGTTGACATTGTGGGTTATCTTATGTTTGATGATCTCTTTCATAATTGGATGTGATTCCCTTTCCATAACATACTCTTATATCTGAATTTTAGCATTTTCCAAACAGATTTACAATAGTATGCCGCTATGGTTGTTCCGTCAGTCATGCGCTGGCGGATGCACTGATGTGACAAGGAAAGTTGTCAAAAAGTATTGACAACTTTCCTTGTCATATCTATAATAACGGTGTGAGAAAATGTGCCGCAAAGAAAGCGGTGCGTTGTGTGAAAAGCACATCGGGATATGGAGGATTTATGCCATTATACAATCATTTAAAAGAATATCGGGCAAAAATCAACGTTAATCAGCATGAGATGGGACAGCTGGTCGGAGTATCCAGGCAGACCATCAGTCAGATCGAGCGCGGGGATTACTCGCCGTCGGTGACGTTGGCGCTTAAGATTGCAAAAGTGTTTGAGGTTCCGGTGGAAGCCATTTTTACCTATGAGGAAGAACCGGAGGAAGAGAAATAGCAGGCAGGGAGGAGAAGAGTATGACAGACGGGACAGAGAAATGCAACCCGAAGATTGAGGAGAATCAGAGAGAGGACAGACGGGCATTCCGCAAGTTTATCGTGCTCCTTTTGGCAGCCATGGTTGTGGGCGGGATAACAGGCGCGTTTTCGACTATGGCAGCCAAGGGGCAGGCGGATATCGGCGCAGGAATCACAGCGGGACTTCAAAAGATTGCACCCTATGCAAATCTTGTGATCGCGGCAGCTCTGGCTGTGTGGATGACGGGAATGCTTCGCGGCGGCAGAGCAGAATACAGGCGCTGGGACGGCGAGGAAGAGCAGTTGATCGAAAAGATCGAGCGGAAACTGGGCATTGGTGTGATTGTCACGAATGTGGCGCTCATTGCCGGATTTTTCTTTTTTGCAGCCGGCATGAAGTCCACCGGCATAGACAGCGGCTGGGAGGAAGAGGTTCCGTGGGTAAAAATAGCAGCCACATTTTTGGGACTGATTGCGGTTATGGTCGTAACGGTAACCGCTCAGAACCGGATTGTCAATTTTACAAAGGAGATCAATCCGGAAAAGAAAGGGAGCGTTTACGATCTGAAGTTCCAGAAAACGTGGATCGCAAGCTGCGATGAGGCAGAACAGCTGCAGATATACCGCGCGGCGTTCCGTGCCTACACCGCAATGAATTATGCGGCGCTCGGAATGTTTCTGGTCTGCTTTATCGGGATGTTGTCCTGGAATTTCGGGCTGCTTCCGCTTACGATGGTGCTTTTTGTCTGGCTGACAGGCGTGATCGTCTATGGGGTAGAGAGCCTTCGCATGACGGGAGGACGATAAGATCTTTGATCAGACAGAATGTGCAGGATGAAAGGTTGCCGCAATGAGCATATCTTGCTTTGATAAGTGATATTATCAGAAGACCACACCGTGGGATTTCAGATGGAAATGCAGATGGAAATTCGGTTCCAAAAATGTGGTATTTCTAACCAGCCGAATGTTTGCATCTTCGATGATCCGTGTCTTTCCAAGTTTG
>ERZ773164.465-NODE-465-length-47576-cov-20.420803_pt1 | contig 47576 bp, 65 predicted proteins | sample MGYA00511917_ERZ773164 | MGnify/ENA primary metagenome ERZ773164 (study PRJEB29015, sample SAMEA2737847) | human gut metagenome | biome: human gut; feature: human-associated habitat; material: faeces | place: China | collected 2012 ...
AATATTAAATCTTATCCTTATATTTGCAGTGTCAAAAGGAAACAAATTACTAACAATTAAAACCAAAAGTTATGAAAAGATATTTTGTAAACGGAAAAGAGATAAGCGAACAAAAAGCAAAAGAGATTGAAGCTAATAATAAAAAGTATATGGAAAGCAATGACCTTTCTCTTTGGGCGAAATGTGAATTTATAACAGTTATTGGAAAGTAAAACAAGTGGGGGTAATACCCCACATAAAAATTAAAAATATGACTACTTACATTTATAAAGGACAAAAGATAAGCCACTCCAAAATATTATCCCTATTGCGTAGTGCAGGTATTTACGGAGGAAACAAGCTATCACATTATGAAGTTTTGGTTAAAGCAGCCGAAAACGGCAACGAAAGAGCCACGTATATTTTGAGAGACTTAAAAGTGATATAATAACCGTGGGAAACCTCACAAATTTTAAAGGTATGTTTAACAAAGAAAGAATTGAGAATTTAGAAAAGAGAATTTCAAGAATTGAACAGATTCAAAATGCAGAATGTAATTCTGCGCAAATGGAAAGAAGGGTTCAACGTGCTTTGATTGATTCCAACAACGAAGTAGTAAGAAGAATTTTTGATGATGTGTCCGTTAATTCTGTATATGGTGTAGATGTATTTTCACCTAAAACCGGAGATATTCGAGTACGTAATGCGGTGTTTAGTGGAGAGGTATTCAAACAAGTGGCGCCTAACGGTATACCAGATTATTTAAAGAAGGTAGAAGAGGATAAGACGGAAGCGCCTACCATCGCAAGCGTGTTGGAAAAAGCAAGAAGGAATACGATTGCGATACAGGAGCTTTTAAAACGAACAGGATGTTCGAACGTGAACGAAGTGATAAGCAAGTTTGAACTTGGAGTTTCTTTTAAAAAGATGTATGATGAAGAAGCACGCAAAAGAAAAGAGCTTGCACGGCAAAGAGATCTTTTAGATTGTGATTTAAGAAATCAAATAGCTAAACTTTCTGATAAAAACCAATCTTTGATGCAAAGTGAAAAAAGCCTTATTTGCAAACTCGCAGACAAGGAGGTAGAATTAAAGAGAGTGGAAGAACTTTCAGACGGTAGATATAAAGAAGTCGTTTGGCTTCGTGGCGAACTGAAAAATCAAGAACAGGCGGTAGAAAAACTAAAAGACGAAAACAAACAGCTTAAATATGATAATTCGAAAATGGAAAAAAGAACGTTAGATTCCATTTGCGGGGAATCGGATGCGGTAGTAAGATATTTAGATTTGAAAAAGAGATATGAAGATTTGGAGAAAAAGAAAAAAACATTGCTTGCTTCTGTGAGTGAATTACAAAAACAAGTATTTGACCTTTCGAGAGATAAAAAATACTTGGAGATGGCAAACACTGCACTCCTGCAAGAAACTCGTAAAATTAGAGAGTCTTTGAACGAAAGAATTAAGAAGCTAAGACAGAGACTTAAAAAATCATCTATCCGTTACAGAGACTTAAAAGAAAGTATTTCACGCAATGGTTTGAAATCAGTATAACAATAACAGCCGGGATAATATCCCGGCACAATATTAAAAGATATGTTGAATGTAGATTTGCGAATAAAAAGAATAGAGCCAAAATTAGGCGATATTATAAGTGTCGTAGAGGAAGATTTTACAACGATAGCAAAAACGATTCCATACGAGGGAGGGACTTGTCAAGGATGTGCTTTTTATGATAGAAGTAATGTCGATTTAGATTGTTCCTATTTCGTTAAGTGTGTTAAGAATAGAGTTATGTTTAAACTAATAGAAAGAAAGAGAACTAAGGAGGTTGAAAATGAATAGAATATCTTTGTCGGATAGAGATATATTTGTACCGAAAGAGAGAGAGCCGGGAAAATTCATACTTGCAAAAGTAGAAGATGAAGGATATACAAAAGAAATTTGCTACGACTGCGCATTTAAGCAAAACCACTTAGAACGTATGGAATGTTGCGTAGCGAACAAGTGCGTAGATTATTTCAGAGATACAAATAAATACGATATATATTACAAACCATTAGCGGAGGTATCAGAATGAAGCAAAAGAAAGTGAGAGATTTTGAGGTGTTCAAAGTAGTACATCCGATCACAGCAAACGAAGTGGTAATTCAAGCAATACCACGGGATACAATTTCATGCAACGGGTGCGCCTTCCGAAAGGGAGATTTAGAAAGCATGTGTAAAGCCTATCTGTGCATGAGGGAAAGAACATTAGATTGTTTAGTGTTCAAGGTAGTAAAGGAGAAATTCAAATGAAATGTTACAGAGTTTTAAAAGTTAAAGTATTAATTTAAATGTGTTGACTTATGAACAAGAAAGCTATTGACAGCCTCTTAGAGGCAAAAAGACAGATTGACGATACAATCCCCAACTTATCAGAGAAAACGAAACAGATATGTCTGCGTTGAGCAAATGCGAATATATGCTATTAGGCTCTTGCATTATCTTTACACAGCATTTTTTAGGCTGGTGTTTATCCCGTGGCTTTTTGTCTACCGCAACAGAGGAACGTCCTCTTTTCGGAGGTACTTATACGATTTCAAGGTATGTGCCAAGAACAGACCTTATCCGTATGAATGGAAGCGATATAACCGTTCATCCTTCATTGTTGTACGTATACTTACACAGGGGCGAAAATGAATAATACAAAGGACTCATATATCGACACTAAGGTATACAGCCTCGCAATAGCGGTGCTCGATATGGAAGATTACACGAAGTTTAAAAAGTGGCTTATTTACAAGGAATATGTAGAATCCCCGTTTGATGGTAAATACATTCCATTAGATCACAGAGTGAAAATATCATCTTCTGGTAATATATTTGTTACTTCTGACTTGATTAATACGTTTTATGCCTGCAATGGAATTAATAAAATCATGTTGTGATTAGGAATCTTCGGATTCCTTTTCTTATTTATAAACATTTCGTTTTTATCCGCCTTCGGAGGGTTCGAGACTAATGTTTTAATAATCAATATCTTTGCAAAATTGCTTTTTATTCATACTTTTGTACAAACTAATATTTGAATTATGGAGATTTATAATTATTTTCTTTCTTGCGTGCTACTTGTTTCGTTTGTAGCGGCATTTTGTGTTAACTTTGCCCGAAAGACGGGTGTAATTGAACGGATGTCAGTGTTCGGTGACGCTTGGTTATCTAAGGTGTTCCGGTGGTATGGCGATAGATCACTTATTAACGAGTTAACCAACTGCAATTTCTGCCTATCGTTTTGGGCGTGTGTTATTTGTTCGGTGATTGTGTCGATCGGAACGCTAAGCCCTATTTTCATCCTTACCCCCATCTTTGCAACACCTATTTGTAGAATTTTAATTTAATGATTATGGAGATTAGAAATTATGTATCAACTATCCCGCCTTTCGAGATCGTGAAGGCGGTTAAGTTTAACGGTGATGTTCACGAATTAGCGCAGTTATTGCCAAGTTTTGAGCTACTTTCCGCAATGGATGGCGTAATGGTGGCACGAATAAACGGCAACACTTTTCGGGTGTTTGATAACGACTATATCGTTCTTGGCAAAAATGTTACTTACTCAGTAGATGAAGAAATGTTTGTCATGTTGTACGAACCAGTAGAAAAGGAGGTGACTAATGAACACGATTAAGGTCGGGAATCACACGGTAACGGTATATGAAGGTATTGACGAAATGCCTATCGTCCGTTACCAAAAGTTCAACCGTCTTATGCTGATTGAGTCGGGAGTCGGTAGCACTATTGAGGAACTCGATACGCATTTGCAACGTGCTATTGTCTATTGCAGGACACAGCCGGAACATACGTATAACGAGCTAATGAATCTAAGGCAGTGTTTCAATATGGCGTCGAATGGCGTACATCCGGGAATGATGGCTTTTGCCGCCTTCGTTAAATCGGTCGATGGCGTGGAATATCAGGTTAATGCGTCCGACTCTGATCTAAAGGCGATATTTGACAGTCTCAGCGATGCAACTATTAACGAACTTTCTGAACCGTTTCAGAAGGTCAAAAAAAAAATAGAGGCAGAAGTATCGGTATACTTTCCACGGATGGCGGACGATCCTCTGATTAAAGAGTATTACGACATTAAATTATCGCTGATAAAAGCAAAGTTAGACAAACTTGTGAACAACGTAGATAACAGTGAGGCGGTGAAGGAAATAGAGGATAAGTTACTAACCTTCTTCCCGCCTCGAATATTCTACGGTACTGATTCGGTCGAGATAAAGACGGACAAGGAGTTTCAAGAAATGTGCTTAGTTATCACGCAGAATATGCACATAAATGCACGTGAAATGTCGGTGTCTGAGTTTTACACCGCTTTCGAGATGATTAAGAGACAGGCAAAAAGGAGTAAGAACAAATAAATTTAAATCAAATGGCGAACGAAGTAAAGGGAATAAAGTATAGCGATATTATACAGCCTGACAGCAGTATAAAGGACGCTATTACGCAGTTGGAAGGACTGCAAAAGATATATGACGCTATGTTAAAGCGTATCGAGGAAGGCGCAAAGGGTCTGCAAAAACCTGTTTCGGAAGGTGGCGGAGCTACTGATGAAGGGCGCAAAAAGATAGACGAATACGAAAAGCAAGTGCGATCATTGGCAAGGGCGGAAGTACAGTTAAAGTTAGCTATGAATGATACCGCCAAAGAAATATCCGCATTGAAAACTAAAATATCGGATCAAAACCGATTGAATAAGTTGCAAGCTAAGTTAACTAACAGCATGGCGGGAAGCTACAACGCATTGTCCGCACAATACGAGCTAAACAAAATAAAACTTAATGCCTTATCGCAGGAATATTTGGAGAATACGGAGGCAGGAAAGAGGCTTGTTAAAGAGACTGCGGAGATTTACGCAGCGATGGATAAATACCAAAAGAGCACAGGAAAGCACACGTTAAGCGTGGGTAACTACAAACAGGCGTTCGATGGTTTAGGCTTTTCTATATCACAGGTAGCTCGTGAACTTCCATCCTTGGCGATCAGTGCAAATACCTTCTTCCTTGCTATTTCCAATAACATTCCGATGGTTATAGACGAAATACAGAAGTTGCGTGCAGCGAACGAGGCGGCAGCGAAGGCAGGGGAAGCACAGGTAAGTATAACCGGGAAACTGGTTAAGTCGATGTTCTCGTTTAACACAGTTATGGTTCTCGTTTTAACGGCTTTTTCTTTATGGGGAAAAGATATAGTAAACTGGATAGGTAGCCTATTTACTGGAAAGAAGAAAACGGAAGCGCTTACAAGAAGTATTAAGCACATGGCGGATGTTATGCAGGACGCACGCCTCGAAACGGCAAAGGAGACTACAAAGCTTAATGTTCTGTACAAAACGGCTACAAACAACGCTAAGTCTACCAAAGAACGGACTAAGGCGGTGAAGGCGTTAAAGAAAGAGTATCCGGAGTATTTCAAAAACCTATCAGACGAAGAAATAAAGACGGGTAAAGCTACGAAGGCGTACAATAATCTATCGAAGGCGATTGTTGAAAATGCGAAGGCAAGGGCGGCACTCGATAAGATAACAGAGCTACAAAAACAGTATATTGAAGAAGATCAAAAGCGTATTGGCGCTTTAACAAAACAAGCTTTAGCACAAAGGAAGCTTGATAAGGCTGAGGCTGACGCACAAAAGACGCTTGATTTAGGCGCTGAGGCTTTCGAGGCTCGCTCTATTGGCATAGTTGTTAATGTAAATAAGCTAAAGTCAAATATAAAAGAATATGGAGATGAAGCGGAAAGATCATCTAAGAAGCAAAAGGAGTTAACCAAATCAATAGAGAATTTAACCAAGTTGGTTAATGTTGATGCGTACACCGGAGGAAAAGAGACTAAAGAGCAGAAGGAAAAGTACGACTTAACAAAGAAGTATGAAGAAAGCCGTATCGCTCTAATCATTGATGCGAGAGTAAAGGAGGAAAACGAGATAAGAGAGGCGGCAAGAAAGGAGTTGAGCGAGCTAAAGAAAAAGACTACCGAACAGCAGAGAGCAACTCAGATGTACGCTGATGCCGTGTACAATATCGAAGCAAAATTGCGTAGAGACTTGGAAAAGATGCGGGAAAGGTGGGCTATTGATGATTTGCAGAAAACACATGATTTGCTTAGCGAACGTTTGAACGCTGTTAGACGTGGGACGGGTGAGGAACTTATCATCCAAACGCAACTGCTCGAAAACGAGCGCAAACAGGATGAATTACGTATCAAACAGTCAACCGATACAGAGATCCGGAAGAACGAACGATTATTGCTGTTAGAGCGTGCGTATCAGCTTTCCAAAGCACAAATGATAAAGGACTTCACGGAGAACCAAGATAAGCGTATTATTGAACGCTCTGTGCTACACCTCAGCCAACAGCAGCAGGCGGAAACTGCCGCCTTCGATATTGTGCAGCGTTCGGAGAAAGAGCAGGAGCGTTTCCGGTTGAAATTAGAGCGTGAGAAGTGGGAGCAGATATTAGAGTTGACCAAACAATACGGATCGAAAATTACAGGATACGAGGTTAAGACGGTCGAGGATACTATCAAGGGAATAGATAACGCAATTAAGCGTGATACTTCCGGATGGGATAGCAAACAGGGCGTATTTGGCAATCTGTTTGATCTCGTTTTCGGTGACGCATTTAGCGCAAAAGATGGAAAGTCGGGCGCAGAGCGTGCGGAGCAGTTCAAAGACTCTATTTTAGAGGCTTCGGAGTTCGCCATAGAGAACCTAAAGAGTGTTGCACAGGCAAGGGTAGAGGCGGCAGAAGTGGCGGTACAGGCAGCAGAGAAAGAAGTTTCAGCCCGACAAAAGGTTTTGGACGCTGAGATACAAGCGAGGGCGAACGGATACGCCAACAACGTAGCAACCGCACAAAAAGAGCTTGATTTTGCACGCAAACAACAGGAAAGAGCGCTGAGGGATAAGAAGAAGGCGCAGAAGCAGCAAGAACGCATAGATACACTTATGCAGGCAAGTTCTTTGGTAACAGCAACCGCTAACCTATGGAAAGATTTAGGTTTGGCAGCTATCCCGGCTATTGCGTTGATGTGGGGATCATTTGCTTTTGCTAAGATAAAAGCCTCACAGCTATCTAAAGCCTCGCAGGACACAGAGGAATACGGGGACGGTACGGTAGAAATGATTGATTACGGAGGTTCGCACGCATCCGGAAACGATGTAGATTTAGGTACGACTAAGGATGGTAAGCGTAGACGGGTAGAACGTGGTGAATACTTCGCAGTAGTGAACAAACGTTCATCTCAGAAGTATAAGAAACTCGTTCCGGACTTGATTAATTCGCTAAATAAGGGTACTTTTGAACAGAAATACTTAAACGCCTATTCCGGTAGTGATGAAGTAACGAATATAATGCAAGGTTCAACGGTTGATCTGTCTAAGGTCGAAAAAGATCTGAAATCAATCAAAGAACAAGGTCGTGTTAAGTACATCACGGGTGCGGACGGTACGATAATTGAGGTAAGGGGAAATATTAAACGAATAATTAAATCATAATGAACGTTAAAGATTTGCGGTTTAAATTGGGGGGTGTAGAAATACATCCCCACTACTCAGAGCTAAAACGGAAGTTTAGCAAAGAGAATCAACAGGAGTTTTTCAGAGAGTCGATAGAGGGGAGTTTAACACTGATAGGGGCGGACTACCTTCTTGTTAAAAATGCGAGTATTGAGGATATTTTGTACTTGCAGATAGAGCAGAAGGATAAAGGGCAGCTATCAACGCAGTATCAAGTAATATTTGAGGGCTATTTCAGTAAGACAGATTGTGAGATAGACAGCGATAACCGGACGTGCAAAGTCAAGATAAGCCCACGAGATGAATATACCGATATAATGAAGGGTATTGAGAACAAATACGATCTTATCAAGCTTGCACCCGCATTGTCTCAAATATGGGTATCCAAGCGTCCGATTGTGCAAGTTTATATTGCGGGTGCATCTACAATATCGAACTACCTTGCAGGCACTCACTACGAAACTGAGGTTTTCAATGTTGTAACGGATAACAAGGAGTTAACGGATAAGAATTTCTTTGCCTTCTTCGCTGCATACAACGAAATCGAAGTAAAGGCAGTACCTTATCAGTTCTTTAACGGGAAGTACTACGGAACGAATGGAACGTACACTAAATTGGATGGCAATTTCTCAATAAAATGGACTCTAAGCGAAGGTTTAAACATTGGTTTCCTTCACTTGGAAAATAAAGAGGGAACTATATTGTACCGATCAGATAAAATCAATTGGAGCGATAAAAGCTACTACTACATAGACGTTTCTGAAATAACTTTCACAAGAATAGTAGATGATCCGACACTTCCTCAAAATTTTGGCGGAAACACTGTTCTTTTGCAGAAGCTATTTCAAAGAATGTTGCTTAACCTTCCGGAGTTGGACGGTAAACCTACCGGGAAACTATCATCAGAGGACGTTTACCCTACCAATAGTAACTACATGTATGCCGCACCATTAAAGGGGAACTACTTTTATACGTCTACGAAGGTTCAGAACGAGCCGACAGAGTATGGTGTAAATGATGAAGGCAAGTATTTTACCGATAACTTCGTTCCGTCTGTGGCGGGTATTGGAAAGTTGTATCCGGTATGCCGTTCACGATGGGGGAATATGTCGATTTGGTTCGAGTTTGATTTGTTCTATGCGCCATTGGAGGAAAGAGCGAGAAAGGAGTATGTTTTAAGGGACTCGTTCGCTATACAGGACGCTATTAGGGCGCTTATTAAGCAAATTGATCCCACTTTGACGCACGAAGCTACGGAGGAATATAGTAAGTTTTTGTATGCCGCCAATAACCCTATTTCCGGTGCACCTTTTAAGGTGTTCATCACACAGAAAAGCAACATCCTAAAGGGTGAGTATGACCGTCCGGCAAAAAAGGCGGAAACAACCCTCAGCGATATAATGAAGATGTTGCGTGACACGATGAAACTATATTGGTTTATAGATGGCGATAAGTTTAGGATAGAACATATTTCTTACTTCATGAATGGCGGAAGTTATACAGGTAGCGGAACGGTCGGAATAGACTTAACAAAGCTTAGATATGCAAAATCGGGTCAGTTAATGACGTGGAAAACTAACACGGTCAAATATGATAAAACCGATCTGCCTTCACGGTTTGAATTTTCTTGGATGGACGACACAACAAATACGTTTGCGGGTTTCCCTATTGATGTGAAATCAAACTACGTGCAGGAGGGAAAGAAGGAAGAAATAAGGGTGTCTAACTTTTCGTCCGATGTAGATTATATGCTACTATCACCGGGTGACTTTTCACAGGATGGTTTTGCGTTGTTGGGGGCTACACAGGTGGGCGGAAAATGGAAACTTCCGTTTGTTACGTTCAATTTGGTAGACAAGAACAATAAGAAGTATACCGTAAACCCCCAAAACGGCTACATGTCGTTCTTGCACCTCGTTAAATACTACATGCACGATATGCCAGCCTCAGAGATTGAACACGGAGGCGATCAGACGATAAGAGTGAGAAGAATAAAGCGGAGTATGACGCAAGATTTATCTTTCACATACGACACCACACCAAACCCCGTGCAACTGATAACAACGGATATAGGCAACGGGAAACCGATAACTATGACTGAGGATCTAACAACTCGCCAAATAACCGTATCTTTATCTTACACCCCCTTATAATAGGGGGTGTTTTCTTTTAAATTGCTATCTTTGTGCCTATAATCAATTTTTTAATCAAAATGGAAGTACATAACAACTTTAGTCCTTTGGCGTTTAGAAAGAAAGAATCTAAAGCCACATACGAAAAATGGTACGCTTTCGGGAAGAATTACGCTATTCCTGCAAGCGCAAACACGCTAACACCTTTCCAGTTTACAGAGTTGAACATACCAGTCTTTGACCCCGATACGATTGAGGTTGAGGTAATCAACGAAGAGACGGGAGAGCCGAAAAAAACGGGTGTATATGTTAGCTTTGATGTAATGCCCGAACATGGCGGTGTATTGTACGTGTCACCCGGCAAAAACTCGTTTAGGGAGGCTCTGCCGCAGGGGACGTATAGAGCACGTTTTTCAATCGGTGATCAAGTATATATTTCGACTCCTTTTTGCGTTATACCCGGCATAGAAACGAGTAGCAAATATCTATTGATTGAATATTGGAACGATGAAAAGATCGCCTATCCGGATGGCTTTATTACAACGGGTACGAACAATGACTTCCGGTATCAGATGTATGTTCCTGCAACTATCTGCAAACCGAAATATGAGTTTGAAGAAGAACTAACCAAACGTGCCGGATACAAGTTTTTGGAACTGCAAACGTCTACGAAGGTGTACGCCTTTACATTCGTTGCACCGGAGTTTATTTGTGACGCTATGCGACTTATTCGCCTATCTGACTATATCCGAATTTCGCACGATGGCGAATATTACAACGCCCTCAACTTCGAGTTTGATGTTGATTGGCAGGAACAATTGTATTTGGCGGCTGTTGGCTGCCAGTTTGAGACGGACTCAATCATACAAAAACTCCCTTCTTTCAATAGACGAGATAAAGCGTCTTTTTATAATGCCCTATTAGCGAACATTGACACCCCGATAATGTTCTCTCCCGATACCGTAGGGCTGTATTACAAAGAGTATCGGGAAACAGAGCCAGTTATCAAAGGTAAATTGATCCGTGAACTATCACCGATTGACTTGATTGACGAAAACACCACCATTGCCGTAGATATGGGTGCGGGTGAGGCACGCAAATTCAACCTTTACCGCATGTTAGAGGGATACATCTCAAAGAACCACGAAGATGTAACGGAGTTCCTTTTATCCCTTCGTGGAGGTGTTAATATCGGCACACCAAATACAAGCGGTGAGTATCCTGCAAGCGTAGACAGGGACGGTAACGCTAAGTTAAAGGACATACAGGGAAATGATGCAACGTTGAACAAGGTCACAGGAAAAGACGCTACGTTTAAAACTGTGGAAACTGGCTTTTTAACTGTTAACAAGACTTCCGCAACAATTGACGGAATGGGTAATGCCAATGTAGCCGATTTAACAGCAAGGGGTGACTCTATGTTGCGCAGCGACGTATATACAGGTTTAAAAAATGGCATTCATACCGGAAAGATAACGAAAGAAGGACAGTTGCAGTACCTCTCAGCTATTATTTACGAGTTCCTTTCGTCCGAAACGTTCGTTCCTGGCTTCTTAGGTGAGGGATTTAAAATATGGTTGGAAAACGGTAACTGGCATATCGAATGCGATAACCTAACCGTCCGTCAAACGATGAACATCTTTGAATTGCTTATCCAAAAGATACGTAGCGTCAACGGTGCTATTGTTGTGTCCCAATCAAACGGCAAATTGTCAGCTGTTGAAGAAGTAGGAACGCAATATAAGCTAACCACAGGAGAGGAATTTCCCACTTTTCAAGAGGGCGATTTAGTCAGGTGTCAGACGTTTGCAGGCTATCAAGGTGCGGGGCTTACCCTTGACTTTACTCAGTTTGCAAAATATGACTATTCCGGTAGTGCTTTTGATAGCAGCTTGATTGATGTTACACCCGACTCTATTAGCTTTAACTTGAATGATACTGGTAATTCCGGTTTTGCATTCTATAAATTTTCAGAGTCAAGCCCTACACCAATTGAAATACCTTCATTTACCTTGACTTTGGAGGGAGGCTATCCTGGTATGATGGCTTTTGCTGTCGGACTTGATTCAAATGACAGTCCGGTAGAGGGTGTAGGCGTATTGTTGCAAAACGGTGATAATGTCATTCCGGCTATTAAATCAGAACAAGGAGTACACAACTTTGCTATAACAATAACTGGTGATTCCGGTCACGGTAATGGTAAGGTTACAGTAAAGCAAAAGAAAGCTGCAGGAAGCGCACCAAACAATAGCTTAGTTAAATTCTATTGGGTTGAAGTTAAATCGGTTGAAGGGACTTCTTTCTTTGCAGATAAAGCAGAGTTCAACGGTGTTGTTCCGGCTGTCGGTGATGAAGTTGTTCAGATGGGTAACACGAAGAATGCACAAAGGCAGGCTTTAATCTATATCACAGCGCAGGAAAGCGGACACCCGTACATAGAGATATTGAACGGAGTTAAAACAAAATCGTTATCCGGTACAAATAGGACACGTCTTGGCGATTTAAGTAACATACAGGACTCTGCGTTTCCGGAAGGACAACAGCCATCCGGTAGCGGCTTGTATTGCGACAACGCTTTTCTTCGTGGTATATTCTTGCTGAGAAACGGCAAGTCAGTTGAGGATGAAGTAAACCAAGCGAAGCAAGATGCAGCCAACGCAGCAACAGAGGCGGAGAGAGCACAACAGACGGCGCAGGAGGCGAAAGATCGGCTTAATAAATGGGCTGACGATGGTTTTATATCTCCTACTGAAAAGCCCGCTTTGATTGATGAAGGAAAGCGTATACAGGCAGAGTTTTTGCAGATAAAAAATAACGCTGACAAATACGGTGTATCCGTTACTGAATATACCAAGGCTTATGAAGATTATTTAAATGAACTTAGATACCATTCCGCCCAACAGCCGGAAGATATTGCAGTGCGTCCGGAACTGGCACAGAGTCAGACGGCTTACTACGACAAACGTAACGGAGCGTTGAATGCCATTTCGGACGCTGCCAAATCGTATGTAGATGAAGCGGATAATAAGCTAAAGGAATACTTGGATACTGAAATAACAGCTATCCCGGGTAAGATTGAGCTCGCTGTACGTAGTTTGAAAGTGGCTGATGTTAACTTATTGAAAGGTGCATATAAGGAGCTGAAAAATGCTGACTATCTCATGGGGTATTACTTTTATGATGTACCAGTTATAAACGGAAAGGAGTACACTTTAACCGTATGTTACACACTTGGAAGCAGCAATACAGGAATAGAAGTATACTCTAATGGTGGCACAAATCGTATTGCTACCATTGTGACAAAAGGAGATAAAGTTGTAGAAAGTTATAAGATTACTATGGTAGGTTATGAACCGGCTTTAGGTATGTATTTCTTTCAATTCCCAAACGGTACATACGGTTCAAAAGTACATTGGGCTGTTTTGACTGATGGCAATTTAGGTGTAACCAGTTGGATACCTTCCGCAAGCGAGAAGAACGTAGGGTTGAAAAATTTATGTTCGTTTAAGCGTATCACTGATGCAAAGTTTACTTATGCCTCACGTTATGACGATGATGGTACGTTTTTAATTGATGCACCACTTTTACATAAGGAAACACTTGTAGCCAATAATGATATGTTTGGTTTGACTTATAAAGGAGATAAGAGGTATTATATCTTTGTAGACTATTTCAACCCAACTACTACAATTCCCAGTGGGGTACGTTCGATCTTTTTCAGAGTGATTTATACAGATGGAGCTACTTATGAAATATCTGTGTTTAATGATCGTATAGAAAATAATTTCTTATTGACAGAGAAGCCGATAAGTAAAATTGTAGGTAGTTACGGAACTGGTGTTAATGTATATATGCGTATAGGCGTGTATGAAACGAACTTTCCCGTTTCTTGGAGTCCAGCACCCGAAGATCAATTGTACCAGTCTGCGAAGTACACCGATACGCAGATTCTTGCTGTTGATGGCAAAATTGAATTAACGGTAAAGACTAAGGTAGAAAACCTTGGAATAGGAGCAAATAACCTTTTCAGTTATACAAGTTTTGACTTTAATAATTTAGGTGATAGCTATGTTGCAGTAGAAAAGATTAATGATATTCACGGTTTTAAGGTAACAGGTAAGAACCATGGTATAAATACTGTTAGAATACCAAATATAATACCTCCTATTCCGGGTAAATATACTGTATCCGGATGGATAAAAGGCTCTCAAAGCACAACGCCTGGTATAACTATTGATGTTTGTGATTCCGATTCTTACCGTGTTTTAGCCACACCCGACAACAATTGGAGTTATTTCAAGCATACATTTGACGTTTCAAAAAATACAGAATATCAAAAGGATATATACAATTTTGTCGATTTGAGTGATATTAGTTGGGCTTATATATGGGTAAAAGACTTTAAAGTAGAAGCGGGTGAAATTGCAACCGCATGGAGTCCCAATTTTCAGGATGCAGTTTATAAAGGTGCTGAATATACCAATAGTCAAATTAGTGTAGTCGAAGGTAAGATAACATCCACCGTTGAAAAGATAAATACCGTTGATGGACGTGTTACCGGACTTGCTTCACGCGTCGAACAGACCGAAAAAAGTATCACGTCTGTTGTTGGTGATATTGGTGTTATTAATAGTACCACCAATAGGCATATATCAAAGCGAATAGATTTAAGAGGATGGGACAATAATAAGTTTTTCCCGTTGGTTATAAGTATTCCGGTTTACCACAAAACAAGGGTTGAAATAAGTAGACCTCTTGATGCGGGATACGGAAAACCTTCATACGGTACACATGATGGCGGTTTTTCTATGAACTTAACGTTTGAGATGTCCGGTTCGGGTTGGGGTGCGTTGCCAGTAGTAACCAATATCTTTGACTATACTAAAGCATGGATTTCTGCGGGTGCAAAGATAGTTGTTGATTTGGGACAAATAACTGAAACGTCTACGTGTAGAATGGGTATTAGGGGCGGTTCTATGTATGACGTAACCGTAGATGATACTATTGACCCAAACGTAATCAACGTTTATCAAACCGATTATCACGGTTCGTATAATACATCGTTCCCCGTTCGCACCGATGGAACTGAACCCGTCCGCACATACGGATACTATACCGAAATAAAGCAGACGCAGGAAAGCATAGCTTTAACTGCAAACAAAGTGGACGATCAAGGTAGGCGATTAAGTGCGGCTGAGTTAACTCTAAGTTCAGACCACGCAAAATTAAGCGTAGTAGAACAAACGGCAAATTCCGCCAATTCCTTAGCAGGCACAGCCAATAACAAAGCCGAAGCCGCAGACGGTCGTGTCACCGCCACCCAAAACGGCTTAGTTGAAACCGGAATTAACATCACTTCCCGCAAAATAGTCTTGAAGTCCGACAACGTCCTCTTTCAGAACAACGCAGGACAGCAGACAGCAGCCATCAATGCGAACGGAAAACTTACTGCAAACGCAATTGAAGTTGGTGAGGTTGTTGCCGGAGGTTTTGCGGCACAGCGCATCACTACCGGAAACTTGACTGTAACGGATGGGGCGGTTATCGGTGGTATGACTATCACAGGGGGAGTGCTGACCGGGAAGAGCATCAATATACAGGATGGTGCAAGGATCGGTAACTTCACCATTGTATCGGGTATATTTTCCGCCCAAAATACGCCCGCAGGCATACAAATGACTCTATCGAATAATACCGCTACTTTTGACAGTAGCGGAGTACGTGTAGAACATAATTCGGGTGGTTATGCGTTGACTACTACGGGTAACGGAAGAGTATTCCTAACAGGGTCAAATTTTTGGGTTCAGTGTAAGGACGTTGATTTTATGGGTGCTCAAACATGGAAAGCCCCCGGTGTTTTTTACGCATGTACAATATTGGGTAGTGGGGCTATCGGTGCAACATGGGGAAACCCCGACTTTCATATAACGAGGGTGGTTTTAAATTCAACCGGAAGATATACTGTGTATACAAGTGGGGGGCAAGTTGGGAATTACTTTGTTATGTTGCAAGGTTATGATCCATCACTTTGGTTAAGTACTACCGTAGAGCCTTATTCACCCGGGGAATTTACATATAAAGTATTTGATGTGAATACTGGAATGAAAAACGCATCTGTTATCATATATTTTTGCGGTATGGTTAGTTAGTTTAATAGTTAACATTTGCGGTAAGTTGGTTTGTACCTTCTTGCCGCTTACCTTTGTACCAAACATTAATCAATTAATATAAAATTATGGAAAAGAAAAGTTTAGATTTTGATTTAAAGTCAGTAGTTTACACGAAAGAAACAAAAGTGATGGACTACCATTTCGAGACGGAAAACGGCAAGTACGTAGGTCAATTAACAACGGTATCGACAGAGCCGGACAAGTACAACATTACCCACTGTACGGCTGATGTGTCAGAGAAACAAATGGTAGAAATGCCTGGAACTTCCGGTAGTCCAATTCTGCAAGAACAATACGTTCCGGTCGGATCGCTTGCCATCCGTGACGGTCGCTTTGAGGCAAACCAGTTTCCTCTATCTACTAAAACATCCGTCTATGTGAACGACTTTCAAAACTTCATCTTTGCGTTAACCGCACCTAAAACAGTAGAATAATGAATGTTACACAAGAACAGTTAAGGTTAATGCTTGTATCGGTGATAAGTCCGATACTTGCGTTTCTTACCCCTACGAGCGGTTTTATAACCGCACTTGTGTTCATGTTCGGCTTTAACATTGTTTGCGGTCTGCGTGCCGATGGGGTTAATTTGTCGGTGAATGGCGTGCGTAGGTTTTCTATGCTAAAATTCATCTCAGCCGTGCAGGAGCTTATTTTGTACATCCTTGTGATAGCCGTTATCTTTTCGTCCGTGGCAAAGATGGGGGATCATGATGAAGCTATTTTATCTGCAAAGACAGTTACCTACGTATTTATGTACGTATACCTATCGAACGGGTTTAAGAACCTTTGTATCAGTTACCCGGATAACAAATCTTTCCGACTGATATACCACATTATCCGGTTCGAGTTTAAGAGGCTGATGGGTGAGCGTGCCGCAAAGATAGTCGAGAAACACGAAGAAAAGATTGAGATTGAAACTAAGTAATTAACACGGGAGGTTTAACGCCTCCCTTTAAACTTTATCAGAATGAAGTATTTCACATTAAAAGAGCTTACACGCTCAACAACAGCAACTGCAAAAGGCATTGATAACACGCCTACTCCTGAGGTTGAAAAGAACATAACCTTATTGGTAGAAAACGTATTAGACCCCTTGCGAAAGATTTACGGTAAACCGATCACAGTTAATTCGGGCTATCGGTGTCCGGAGTTAAACAAAGCGGTTGGCGGATCTAAAACGTCCGATCACGTGAAAGGTTTTGCGGCTGATATTACGGCATCTAATAAGGAGGATAACGCTAAGTTATTTGAGATTATAAAGAATAACTTCGTTTTCGATCAATTAATTTGGGAGAAAGGGAATAGTAAATACCCCGATTGGGTACATGTGTCTTACAACCCGGATAGATTAAGAAACCAAATACTAAAACTATGAAGAAAGGATATGTTTTAAACAGGACAGGTGAGAGGGGTATAAATTCCAAAGGTTTTGAAATGGTTATTGTTGATTATCGAAAGTCAAACGATATAGACGTTTTATTTACCGAAAGCAATGTAAAGGTTAAAACAAGATACGATCATTTTAAAAACGGACTTGTTAAAATGCCATCCCCAACGGCTAAGCAAATTAAATTAGATAGAAAGAAGAATTTTATTGATAATCTTAATCATGGTATAAATAATGGTTTTATAAAGATTATACCAGGAAAAAGGTACTATGCTGATATAAACGGAGTTATATACAACAATAAAGGGGAGACGGTAAAGCCGTTTCAAGTTGGGAATTATCTTTGTGTAGATTTGCCCAATGAAAATTGCAAGCATGGACGAATGCTTGTGCATAGTGCAGTATGCAGTGCGTTTATACCAAACCCCGAAAATAAGCCGCAAGTAAACCATAAAGACGGGAATAAGTTTAATAATAGATTAGATAACTTAGAATGGACTACAAGGAGTGAAAATCAAAAACATAGGTTTGAGGTATTAGGTCACTCTTTAAAAGGAGAGAAAAATAACCTATCTAAATTAAAAGATAGTGATATTATACGTATTGTTGAATTGTATAATTCGGGTGAGTCCAAAAAGGATATTTGCATTAAATTCGGTGTTTGTTTGGCTACTGTTTGCGGTATTCTTAACGGGAAGACATGGACTCACGTAACATCTAAAATACTTAATTCATGAAATGGCAGTTATTTGCGTTTTTAGCGACTTTTGTGCTTTGCCTTGGCATTGTGTCGCTATTACTGATAAACGCTGATTTTCGAAAGAAAAAGGCTATTGCAGAAAGAAATGTTAGCGTCCTAACAACAGAGAACGTTGCATACCGGACGAAAAGCGGTCAAAGTGCCATGAAGGTAGAGGAATTGAATCTAACTTTAAAGCAGTACCGGAACACTATACAGGGGAAGGATAACACTATAAAGGAGCTAAAGCAGTCTATTAAGGACTTGAAAAGTCACACAAGCGTTCAAACATCAACTGAGACGCATTTTAGCACGGCTGCACGGGATAGTATTGTTATTCGTGATAGTTTGGTTATCGACACAATGAAATGCGTAAATATGCGCTCTAAATGGCTTGACTTATCCGGCTGCATAGATAGCAACGGCACGTTTGCCGGAATAACCGTTACCCGTGATAGCTTGGAAATATTAAACATAGAGCATAGAAAGCGGTTTTTGTGGTTTCGACTAAAGAAGGTGAAGTATAGGGAGTTTATCGTAACGAGCAAAAACCCACATACAGAGATAACAGGTTTTAACGTAACTACGATCATAAAATGATAATTCCATGTTAAAACAGTTAATGCACGTTAAAGTATTTGCTACTGAGAAATATATCCGTATATTTGCAGCGTAGAAGTTATTACTAACGTCATTAACAGCGGTTATTGATTTTCATAGAATCATGTTTTTAGAAGATTTGTATCACAGTTTATCTTAAACTGTCGGTATGCGAATATAGACAGTTTTTAATTAGAACATTTTCACTAACTATATATATTGGGTTTTGTCATAATTACATTTTTCCCCCTCCGCTTGTGAAAGTAGAGGGGTTTTTTATTACCTTATCCGAACACACCTCAAATGTTAAATCAGTGTTAAATATCAAACTTGCGCTTTGATATTTAAAATATCTCCTTAACTTTGCAACGTCAAAAGGAAACGAATTACTAACAATAAAACTTAGAATTATGGAAGAAAAGGAATTTATTTATTGCTTGACCGGAGAGATTAACGTATTAGGCACTGTCAAGGCTAAGACAATAAAAGGTGCTATTAAACTTATATCGGCTATTCAGAGAGAGAAAATATTGAATGATCCGGAAAGAAAAACAATCTTTTGGAGCGTTTCACGTGCTGATAGTCCGTTTAAACCTGGTCGTATTGTGTATACAACATGCTATTTCGATGGTTCTATCCGTTCACATGTATGCTAACAATAAAAAATAGAATTATGATACGATCATTTAATAAGTCGGGTTCAACATCTATGCTGACAGATAAGGAAAAAGCGTTTAACCGCTACTGCCTAACTAACAAGGAAGTTTCATATAACTTAATGCGTATAGAAATGGCAGTTGTTCAAATATCGTATTACGGCAACCGTTCATCAGATGTCACGCTAACAACTGACAGTTCTGAGGTTTTGGATGCAATTTATACAGTCCTAACAAACGAAGGGTTTAAATACTCTTTCAATTTACCTAATAAAGTATTAACCATAAGTATTTTTTAATTTAAAATTTAATCAAAATGAAAGAAGAAGTAAAATTGTTCAGAGCGTTAATCATTGTTTTTGTGTTACTTGTGTTCACCTTCGTGTTAACTTCGTGCGGTGATGATAGTGACAATGTGTATCAAACAGAATATTCTATTGATGTTCCGGAATGGCAGACGGTTTATGTTAATGGTGAGGTTACAACGTCTATATCTCCATATGTTTGGGAACATGTGGACTTATCAGACAAATATGTTAGAGTATTCTCAGCAGGGCATGTTAGTTATCACAAGGTTACAAAGGTGTCACACGATGATTTAGGCTTTACCGTTTATTCAATAGAAAGTAGCAATAGCGAAAGGTTTACATACAATAAGAATAAAGGTATATTGCAATATTGGTGCACAAGAAACGGTATTGAAACAGTTGTTGTTTATCGTGAATTAAAGTAAGTTTCATTTTACCCTCACCCGGTGGCGGTTAACCGGGTTATTAAGTATGAAAGTAAATGTTCTATTAGAAGATAAAAAGATTCCATGTTTCGAAGCTAAATACGGTTTAGATGTATATAACGATAAAGGACAAAAATATACTATCGAGTTCGATAGAATGGGAAATTTAGTAGTTAGTAGCCCCAAAGGTACGTTATTAGTAAAACCCGAATGTAACAACAAAATATCAATTAGAATTGAATGATATGAAAGAGATAAACGAAACTCAATTACAGCTATCTACTGAGGGAAAAAGACTTCCCGATATGATAAAGCAGGCGAACGATATTCACGAACTTGTTAAGCAGAAACTTTCTGAGTATAACTCAATAGAGTATACCGATGATAATATAAAGGTGGCAAAAGCCGATAGAGCCACTTTAAACAAGGCGAAAAAGGGACTTAACGACAGCCGTATAGAACTGGAAAATGCTTGGATGAAACCATTCAACGAACTAAAGGATGTTGTTAACGAAACTTGTAAGCTGATCGGTGAAGCTTCTTCACGAATAGATAGTAAGATAAAGGAAACGGAGGAAAAGGAGAAGCAAAAGAAACTGGATCAAATAAGGGAGTATTTCGAGGAACACAATGAAAACCTTATATTGTTTGATTTTGCTTTCCGTCCGGAGTGGCTTAATAAGACTAAAGCACTTTCAGTTGTGAAAATGGAGATAGACGAATTATTTAAAACCGTTGACGATGATCTCAACAGATTGAAAGAGCATTTTGCAGGAGAGGCGTTTTATATTCCGGTTATCGACAAATATACGTCTACACTCGATTACAACAAATCATTCGACTATGGAAACCACCTAAAAGAAGCTGCAATACAAGCCGCAAATAGGCAGTTTGAACAGAAGGCGACAAATAGCACGCCTCAGCAACAAAAGCCCGAAATTAAGCCTAAAAACGAGCCAAAGACAAACGAAGAAGAAGTTTATATACGAGGCTTCAAAGTCCATGTAACGAGAGGTCAGGCTTTTGCGCTTGCTGAGTTTATGAATAGCCACAATATAAAGTTTGAAAGTATATCAATATAGACGGTAGCCCAATTGGTCTACCTTTTTTGTTTTGTTTGCAATGGTTAATCTATTGTTAAAACTTAAAGTTTCGCTTGAATTTTCAAATAGTGTGCTTATATTTGCAGTGTTGAAAGAAACAAAGTAGTAACAATTAAAAATTAGAATTATGGAAAATGTTAGATTAACAAAAAAGCAAAAAGGAGATAAGTTTGTTTATACAGTTGTAGACGAAAAGAATAAAGTAATTTATACCCGTACATCAAAAAGGGATTATGTGGCGTGTACTGTGAACGGTGAGTTCTATTTCGGTAGAATTGATTTAATAGGAAAGGGAAAGCACGGTGAAGATATTTCATATTGTACTAAGATTATCAATAACCCGGAAAAGGAATATGTAAAGTTTATTAATGGATACGTCCCTTCGTATCGTGCAGAAATGATGAAATACTACCCTAAAGATGAATGGATAGAGGGACAATTGAAATATGCAAAAGAAAGACTTCCTTTGTTGAATACAATAGCGTATTTGTCTAAGTAATATTAACAGGGTGGTAGAAATACCACCCGAAAAACAAAAATATTTATTATTATGAATGAAATTAAATGCGTTAAATGCGGATGTGTGATTAATACAGATGCAGGATACTATGCTGCTTTTGATGGTGGCTTTTGCAGAAAGTGTTGGATTAAACAATCAGACAAATTTAAGAGTGAACAGTTGGTGAAAGCACTCGAAAAGAGATTCAAAGGTAATATTAACAATAATTTATTTTAAAATGGAACAGTATTTAGACTTACTAAAAGAGACTTTAAATTATGGTGAAAAGAGATCAGATCGAACCGGAACGGGAACTATTAGCTTATTCGGTTTGCAACGATCTTATGATCTGCGTGACGGTTTCCCACTTGTCACAACTAAGAAGGTATTCACGAAAGGAATTATATATGAACTCCTTTGGATGTTGAAAGGTGACACCAATATAAAATACCTAAATGAAAATGGCGTTCATATTTGGGACGAGTGGGCAAAGCCTTCCGGTGATCTTGGACGTATATACGGTAAACAATGGCGTGACTGGCGCATAAATAGAACGTTAAGAGTAGATCAAATTGAGTCAGTTATAGATATGATTAAGTTTAACCCGGAGTCAAGAAGGCTAATTGTTAGTGCTTGGAATGTTGGAGAAATACACATGATGGCACTTCCTCCGTGTCACTGCTTTTTTCAGTTCTATGTATCTGAGTCCGGTTATTTGGACTTGAAGCTGTACCAAAGAAGTGCAGACCTATTTTTAGGCGTTCCTTTCAACATTGCGTCTTATTCTATCTTGCTGTCTATGGTAGCTCAGGTTTGCGGCTTAAAGCCTCGTAGATTCATTCATACGATCGGGGACGGACACATATATTTGAATCACGTTGAACAGGTGAAAGAACAATTGAGTAGAGAGCCGTTTGCCCTTCCAAAATTGGAGCTAAACCCGAATGTTCGTAATATATTCGATTTTAAGTATGAAGACATTAAGATAGTAGATTATAACTGCCATCCGGCTATAAAGGGGGAGGTTGCTGTATGAATGACGAAGAACTTTTCAAGTTTTTATGCCGTAATAGAATGATCTATTATGAAAGATACCTTCACATGGAATCTGTATATTATCTGAATAACTTGCTAAAGAAAACATATAGTTCGTTTTTGAGGAATAGGATACTGAACGCTATAAATCATAAATTAGCTGGCTTATAATTTAAAAGGGATGTGCAACGCTTTGCCATCCCTTTTTAGTTTCTATATATCACATACCGAAACTATCGTTGCTCTATGAAACAAATCTAACAATATGTAGTAACAAGTATGAAAGTGATACAAAGGTAGGCTTTTGATTCTATCTAATAGTTAAAACGATTCGTTTTACATTTCATTAACAATAAAATTAAAGAATTTCTTTGCGTATTTAAAGTTTATCCTTAACTTTGCAACATCAAAAAAGAAGTAGTAACATTAAAAACGAATAATATGCAGATTAAAAAAGATCGAATTTACAAATTGCTTGTGCAAGTTTGCAAGAATGAAGGTATTTCATTCTCCTACGAAAAACTTGTTTTATCTCTTAATAAGTACATTGATGAAGACGAAGAAGATTCATTATTCGGATGTAAAATATCTGATATTGATATTTCAATCGCCAAACATATATCAGTTGATCTTTGCGGAACGCTTGCATTGAGCAATGTTATTTGCCAATTAACTTGCATCGGTTTCGGAGATTGCCCGAATTGCGGAGGTTTACTAAGATTGATAGAATCTTATCCCAAATTTAGCAAACAGTATTGCGATCGTGATTGTGAGCCGGAGAGAGAGGAAGAAAATGTATACGAATGTTTAACATGTGGAAAGGAGGTTATTTTATGAATATTGAAAACACAATGATCCGAATCAATGATGCGATTATAAGCGCACGTATGAACGGCAAAAAGATTACGAAAAAGGATATTGCAGCGTTGTTGTGGAAGGACTCAAAGCAAAGAACGCAGGCGGTAAACATGTCTGCCTTGTGTAATCACAAAACCCAAACAATAAAAATCGAATGGGTGAAAGAGATATGCGAGGCTACCGGAGTCGATGCGAATTTCCTATTTAATATTAACCCTAAAAAATAAAAGTTATGATTAAAAATTTACCAAACATTCAAAACGAAATGAATGTTCAAAAGTCGAGGTATAACCAGTTTGGAAAATACAATTATCGTTCGTGCGAGGATATTTTGCAAGAAGCGAAAAGAGTGTGCGGAAAATACGGATGTTATGTTATGGTGACTGACTCTATCGAATTTATCGAAGGGCGTTTTTACGTGAAGGCAACCGCAAAGATTGTTGAGACTGAAACCGGGTCTATTGAAACATGTTCGGCTTTTGCACGTGAAGAAGATAGCAAAAAGGGGATGGACTTAGCACAATTAACCGGAGCGACTTCAAGTTATGCACGAAAATACGCCTTATGTGGGCTTTTTGCGATAGATGATAGCATAGACAATGATTCAATGAACGGAGAGCCGGAAACGAAAGGAAAAAAGCAAAATACATCCTCAAAACAAGCTACCAACCAAAGTAATACTGGAAGCAACTCAAATTATTTGGGTGTGCTTCTTGAAGAAATAAAAAAAGCAACAACTTATAAACATTTGGGCGATATTCACAAGAATAACGCTAATTACCATCAAAATAGTGAGTTCATGAACGCTTTAGTTGTCCGTAAGGCGGAACTTGAAAAGGCGGAAGCAGAAGCAAAGAAAGTGTAAATAATGTGTTTAGTAAGGGGTATAATTCCCCTTGCTGACAATAAAAAAATATATAGAAAATGGAAATTAAAGGCAATGTTCATTGTTTTTTTGAACAATCGGGTACATTTAAGAATGAATTCATAAAACTTGGTTATAAGGCTTTTGATTATGATATACAAAACGATTTTGGGGAAACTGACTTTCAAATAGATCTTTTTCCCGAAATAGAAAAAGGATATGAAGAAAAAGAAAGCATTTTTGACAATATTACTAAAGATGATTTTGTTATAGCTTTTTTCCCTTGCATTTATTTTGAAACAATGCAATCTACATATTACCAAATGACAAACACTAATATAAAAAAACAAAGCATAAGACAGAAATATAAAACCGTAATAGACCGCATACAAAAAAGAGAATACTTTTATATTTTATTGTATAAACTTTTTGCAATATGCGAAATAAGAGGTATTAGGTTGGTATTAGAAAACCCGGCTACACAGCCACACTACTTATTGCACCCTCAAAATTTCATATCTTATACGTTTATAGATAACGATAGGACGAAAAGAGGTGATTGTTTTAAAAAACCTACCGCTTATTGGTTTGTAAATTGTAAACCTACAACGGGGCAATCTTATGAAAAGCCAGACGAAATCAAAAAAATAAAACAATGTATGGGTGGTTGGAAAGCTGGAATATGTTCAAAAGAACGTTCTATGCTAACGGGTAAGTATGCAAGAAATTTTATATGCGACTTTATTATAGGAAAAGAACAGAAACATTCTATTAGATCACTTTTTTTTAAAATATAAACAATATGAAAGAATTAACATTACTTCCAAAACTGATTAATGCTGATGTAACGTATATCAGCGAAACACATGAATATTTTTCAAGCGATTTTAGAAAGCTGAGAGGGATAACGGGTTTTATCAATGATCAATTATTTCCCGGCAAACTTGACAATATACCGGATAATATTTTGAGATCGGCTACTGAGAGAGGGAAAGCGGTTCACGATGAAATAGAGAGAATCGACAAAGAAGGCATTGAGCCGGAAACGGTTTACGGAGAGAACTATTTGAATTTAAAAGCCGAAAGCGGTTTAATTCATATCGCATCTGAGTATATTCTAACTGATAACGAGTTTATTGCTTCACCGACCGATAAGGTGTATTTGGGTAGCTCTGATAAATCGGTTGTATTAGGAGATATTAAAACTACCTATAAACTTGATTTGCTTTATCTATCTTGGCAGCTATCAATATACGCCTATCTTTTCGAGAGACAAAACCCAAACTTGAAAGTAGAGGGACTTATCGCAATTTGGCTGAGAGGTGACAAGGATAAGGACGGAATTTTCTCCGTTAAACGCATACCGGACAGCGAAATAGAATTGTTCCTTAATTGCTGTAAGAATGGAGTTCGATATGCAGACAATGCAAGCAAAGACAGCTACATAGCAAAATTGGAATCATTGCCCGCAAAAGTTGCGCATATCGAAGAAGGCGTTTACGAACTTCTTGAAATGCAAAAGAAGATAGACGAGCATTTAGGCAAGTTCAAAGAACAGTTGTTAGGTCTGATGTCTGAGGCGAAAGCTGACAATATAAAAGGGGAACTTATTTCAGTCACAAGAAAGAAAGCGTATAGCCGTGAATCACTTGATTCTAAAGCGTTGAAAGAGCAATACCCCGAAATATACGATCAGTTCGTTAAAACATCAAATATTAAAGAATCAATTCAATTAAAAGCGTTGTAATAACTAAACAGAAAGGATAAAAAAATGAAAACTGGATTTACCGAATCAGAAGAAAGCATTATACAGCAAATTTGTTTGTTATATAATATACAGATAAGGACTTATAAACAGGGTGTGTTCATAGGAATGATTCCTAAAAACGTCCGTATGACCTTGAACGGTACTTATATGATGAAGTTATTAAATACAGGTAACGTTGTTTATCTTGAGATAAAAGATGGTATTAATGTGTTAATAATTATGCACCAATAAAAAATGAAGGAAATTAAAGAATCAGAATTAAATACCCTCTTAGAAAATGGTGACCTTTGTGATTATTGTCCGTATGTTAGAGGTGAAATTTCTAAGGGGCATTATGATATATGCGAAGGATGCTATTGCGAGCAGGCAAAGGATAATTATTTATTTGAAAACGATTTAGATTATGAAGAAGAATGATAACAATATCTGAAAGTTTAGCGAACGAGATCGGTTTAGAGGGTGCGACTGTGTACAGCTATGTATCTATCATCCTATCAACTGACTTTTATAAGGATCGTTTTAAGGGATGCCGGGTTAAAGGCAAGAAGTGTACAGCCTTCATATCAATAAGCAAGTTAAAAGAAATAATTCCCTTCCTATCGACAAAGAAGCTGTACAACGCTATGAACTTATTAGTAGATACGGGATACCTAAAAGAGCTACCATTACGAAAGCCGGGTTTAAATACAACACGATGTTACCAACTTGTTAATGTGATCCAACATTTCGAGTAACCTATAATACACCCACCAACGTTTTTTAGTTGTGTGGGTGTTTTTTGTGGTATGCTCAAAATTGAGCACACCCCACTATTTAGGGTATGCGTAATTTTTCGCACACCCTATCATTTTTTTGTTATGCCTAATTATAAGATAGTTACAAAACAACAAATGTTAAATACAAGAAATAATAATATTTTAGTTTGTAACTTAAACTATTTGTTATATATTTGCAGGGTCAAATCAAAAAACAATATGCAATATGAATTTAGAGAATCTTTTTAAAATTAAAAATTACGCTGAGTATATGCGTTGTAGTCCGGCTTGGGTTTTAAAATTGATGAAAACGGGAAAGTTGGAATATGTTAGAATAGACGGTGTATACTTCGTTGTTCTAAGGGGTGAAGAACTTGAAAAGTATAAAGAGTTTAGGAAAGAGTTGAACGCATTGTTGAATAAAAGTTCAGATGTTTAAGCATTTATAAGGGTATTAATCAAACTAACACCCTTTATAAAGACGATAAATATAATATTAACAATTAATATTTTAGAAAATGAAAGAATTAGTTTTTAAAGGAGAATCAAATCAAGTTTTAACTAACAGCTTATTGGTAGCTGATAAGTTCGGGAAAAACCACAAGCATGTATTAGACGCTATAAGAGAGTTAATTAGTAGCGCCGAAAAATCGGCTGTACTAAAAATGTTTGTTCCATCTACTTATATAGCATCTAACAATAAAGAAAACCCGATGTTTATAATGAATAGAGACGGTTTTACGTTGTTGGCGATGGGCTTTACCGGAGAAAAGGCGCTGCAATTTAAATTGGAGTACATTAACGCCTTTAATAAAATGGAGGAAGCTATTAAGAACGGAGGTTTTAACGTACCTAAATCTTTCCGTGAAGCATTATTGCTTGCTGCCGAACAGCAAGAAGTTATAGAGAATCAGCAAAAGCAGATCGAAGAAAAGAACGCAAAGATCGAAGCTGACAAGCCGAAAGTTTTGTTCAGTGAAGCAGTCTCCGCCTCGAACAAATCTATCTTAGTGCGTGAACTTGCAAAACTTATCACCCAAAACGGTTATCAGATCGGGGAAAAGCAGCTATACGAGCGACTGAGAAAAGCCGGATACCTTTGCAGTTCGGGAGAGTCGTACAATCAACCTACGCAAACATACATGAATATGGGCTTATTTCATTTGAAGAAAACAAGCGTTATTTGTGACGGGGAAAGTAAGGTTTATACCGTTACCAAAGTGACACCGAAAGGACAGATATACTTCATTAATAAGTTTTTAGGGAAGGGAATGAAATGAAAGTGACAAGGAATAATTATAGAGAGTATTATAAAAAATACTTTAATATAGAGTTTGATAGCAAATTTGAAGTGCACCATATAGACGGGAATAGAGATAATAACAAAATTAATAATTTGTTGTTGTTGCCAAGTCAGACGCATTTTAATTTTCATCAAACAAGTAGATTCTTTTCTACATTCAAAGAGGTTAGTCCGGACTTAATCAGATTACAGAAATCAAGTACATACGATATTGAACAATTGGAGATATATATTTCTGCCATTTGTGAGATTAAGAGGTTTTTTTACTATAAAAGATGTTTCTATATTGTGTCACCCACTGGGGTTAAAAAGAATAGACTAAAATGAATGTAATAACAAGAAAAAGGAATAGCAATTATACAACTATTTCAAACGTATTTTTACGTGATATTAGATTGTCGTGTAAGGCAAAAGGTATTTTAGCTGTTATAATGGGTTTACCGGACGATTGGGACTTTTCCATACGTGGGATATTGTCTATAACAAAAGAAGGTAGAGATGCTGTATATTCGGCTATTAAGGAGCTAAAAGATTATGGCTATTGTGAGGTGTCCGAACAAAAGGATAATAACGGTAAATTTAAGGGGTATTCTTATTGCTTTTCTGATGAAGCTTTATTGCAACCGCATCCGGAAAAACCGTATACGGAAAAACCGCATCCGGAAAACCCGACACAATTAAATACTTATATAATAAAAGACTTAAATAATGATACTAAATCTCCTACCGGAGATTATAGTATAGCCACGCACGAAGAATCTGTTTTGTTCCCGGTTGAAAAGAAACCTTTAGCCTCAGAGATATTCGGCTTTACTGCAAAAACCTTAGATGTAACCAAGAAGGTGATAGAGCGAACAGATAGTTTTTTCGATCAGCTAACATTCCCGTTTGAGTCGGATGAATTTAAAAAAGCCTTTTATGTGCTAATGACTCAACCAAAGTGGCGGGTAAAGACTAAGACTCTAACAGCTATGCAAGCAAACCTAAACGAGATTGCGCAATTTGAAGAAGGTTTTGCTATGCTATTGATAAATCAGAGCATATCTAAGGGATGGGCTTCACTGGTATACGAGTCAACGCCAAAACAGTATATGCAATGGCTACGGGAAAAGACGGGAGTCTCCGGAAATACACAGCCTGCAAACAATACTAAATCGTATTTTCAGAGTGACGAACAACGCAGGATGTATCAGTCTTATTTAACGGAGGACTTTACATAGCATTTTAAGGCTTAAATTTCAATTTTAATCACTAAGACAATAAAAGTATCATGTATTTGGAGAAAATCGAAAATTCTGGCGGAAAATTAGCAAAATACGAAGGTTGCGGATCGTTTATAGAGAAGAACCGAAAATTTTATGAAAGTGGCAACTTCGGACAGCTATCAAAAGTAGATCAAAAGATATTCCGTGATTCAACTTTGCTTTTGGTGTCCGAATGTACAGACGAAAGAAAAAGAATAGATAATTTTTCTAAGGTTCTTAACGGAGTATGTTTAGAGACTGGTTTAAAAATGCCGGATGTCCGGGACGCAGGAAGTATATTTTATGCTGTTTGTGATGTGATAGATATGTATTTCGATGATCTATCGTTCAATGAAATTCGTTTGGCATGGCGGTTACTTGCTGTCGGGGAACTCGACCCGTTTTTGCCAAAAGACAGATACGGTAGTCCGGACAAAAATCACTATGGCTCTCTTTCGGTTGATTATATTTCAAAGGTTCTAAAGGCGTATAAGAAACGAAAGGTTGAAACGATGGAACGAGTTTCTCAGATTATGCCGGACGAAAAGCCAAAGCCGACACCTGAACAGGAAAAGATGTTTTTAAATTTGCAGGCATACAATTTTGTTCTTGCCCTTTTGAAGTATAAGTATTCGGGACGTTTCCGCATAGAGCGTGACAGGATAATAAACGAGTCTACATTTGCGTACATGGAACGATTGGGATATGATATGTCGGTAGTACCTACGTTAGCTGACAAGAAAGAAGCTTTGTTTCAATTTCAAGGTAGACCCGTAAACAGCTTTGCGCAAATTTTCGAAAAAGAGTGTATTTCGAGGTTTGGGATAGACCACGAAGCAGTTTATTTTCGTGCGGTACTGATAGCCAAGAAAAGAAAGTTATTCCAGTATTGGGATGAAATGTTAGCTTTCTCAAATGAAGGTGATAGATCAGAAGATAATATTTGGAAGTTATATTACTACATTCAATAAAACCAAAAGTTATGAATAGAAGAAAAGTAAAAAAGAGCGGTTATCTGATAAGGCGTACAAAGCCTTCCGATAAATTCGTTTATGTCTCTGACTCGTTAACATACGAAAGGAGAAAAAAGGAGGGAAAGAGATGTTATACTCTGTATTGCAAATATGCGTCTATTAACTATTTGTGTGTTTCTCGAAAACAGGCAAAATCTTTAATGAAAGGGTTCTTGTTACTATGGGAATAGATATTATTTGCGCAATTGATCCCGGTGTGTCAGCTGGTGGGATAGTGGTATATAAGCCGGGTAATGATCTTGTTACTATTCCTATGCCACGCACGGCAAAGGGTATTTTTAACGTGTTTCAAAAAGTGAAGCGTTCCGGTAGTCCTGCAATATTCATTGAGCGTCTTTCGGTTCGTGGGGGTGACTCCGGAGGCGGGAAAGAATTTAGAATAGCAACTATGTTGGAGAACTACAACTACCTTGTATGTTGTGCGCTCGTTCTTGATATTCCTTTATTTCTGTGTGCGCCTATTTCGTGGCAAAGTGGTTTAAATCTGAGGGAGAAAGGAGAGAAAGAGGAAAAGAAGGATAGAAAAGAAAAGTATCTGAATTATGCGATGAAGCAATTCCCACTCGCAAACGTGAAATTATGGAATAGTGACGCTATATGTATTTTGCGCTTCGCACAAATGAAGATGATTTGCGATGTAGATTGGTTTTCAAGTAACATGCAGAACGAAAACAGCACGGAAATATCATTTTCTTACCCTCTGTTGGACGATAGTATTAAATTCGTGGAAATGTATGGGTTCAAAAGAAAACGAGCTAAAAAACGATCTAATTGAATCGGTGAAAGAATTGAGAAGCGCACAGAAGCGATTTGAGCGATTCGGGGAGAGATACAGAGAGAGGAAAGAAAAGGCGGAAAATAAAGTAGATGAAATTCTGTCGGTTATCGAAGATAAGCAGTTATCTATTTTCTAACAAAAGTTAAATAACGGGTATTTCGGAAAGATTTACCCGTTTTTATTTGCGTGAATTTAAAGTTTTGCTTTAATTTGCAGTACAAAAATAAAAAACAGTAGTAACAATAAAATCAATTAATTATGCAGGAAATTAGCAAAAAATTAAGTGAACAGTCAGTAGGAACGGTTTTGGATAGACCGGAGTATAGAAAAGAGCTTTCTATTTATTGGGATGGCTTAAAAGAGCAACGGAAAAAGGCTTCGTTCGAAATATTGCATCACGGAGGTATTCCTAAAAGAATAACAATAGATAGAGTCGGTAAAATGGATACGGATCAACTTATATCAGAATTTAAGCTGATACTTGACAGAAAGAGTGAGTTGCCTGCAAGTCTGAGGTACTTTATTTCGGATGTGTGCGGAAAGGTATTTATCAGTTGGTTTACAAAAGTGATTGAAGATGAAGCAAAAGAAAATAACGATACCCGGGAAGGTAACTAAAGACGGTAAGTTATCCATCTACATGGGAGAGCTTAACGAGTTTATGAAGAACAACGCAGGAAAAAATATAATTGCGGAGTTTACGGTATTAGAACCGTCTGATTCTTCATCCTTGCGTGGATACTACTTTAAATACGTTGTTCCCCAATTTCAGAAAGGGATGTTCGAAAATGGGTACAGGTGGAGCGAAGAAGAAACGGAGGCTTATATGCGTAGTATTTGCCCTATTACGATGGGTGAAGTTGTAGATGTTGAAACTGGTGAGTATAGAAAGGACTCAGTTAAAGTTACCGATTTAAGCAATAGCGAATTTGTCGAATACATAGAATTTTTAAAGCAGTTTGCGGCAGAAGAATTTAGTATTTATATTGAAGAACCAAATAGATTTGTAAGATGAAAGAAAATGAAGAAATGACTTTAGAGGAAAAGTTCAATTTGATGTGCGAAGCATTAAGTATATCACCGGAGAGAATTATAGATAGGGATATTACCCGTTATGTATCACTTCGAAGAAATTGCATTATCCATCAGCTTTACGCCTATAAAAATCACGGTTTACCCGAATTGATAGGTCGCACGAAGGTTTTAATTATGAAAGCGCATGAACGTTTTCAAGGCGAATTAGATGTGAAAGATATGACAGCCGTAGAGTTTGTCCGGCTTATAGACGAACGACTGCAAAAGTATATTGATGGCAAAGAAGATTAAGAATTTTATTCTCGTTCATTGCACGGAATGTAAATTCAGTTCAGATCACCATAATTTGATTTGCTATTGCAAAAAGAGAGATAAAAAGTTATGCAGTTGTCCGAACATTGGGCGGGTATGTGAGTTTTACATTAAAAAATAAAGTATCATGTTAAAAGACAATTTTGAATTAAAGAGAGTTAAGTTCTTGAATAACGGTTTAGAAGTTGATTACAATGATTGCCGTTTGATTGATGGTGAAGAAACAAAGACGTTTCACAAAGTAAAATGTCCCGAATACCCACATAGAGATTTAGGAATTGCGGCAAATCAGCTTCGTTCATATATCGTTGATTTGATGGGAATAATGAATTTTAAGAACATCACCTATTTGTCTGATTTGGCAAAACAAGACAATGAGTTAAGTAGACAATTCGATGAATATTTTGAAACGCTTGCTACCCGTGTCGCCATTAGCGAGATAGTTTACGATCCAGAAAAGAATACAATCGTTTTCAAATATATTTTCGCAGGCGTAGATTTATCCCGGTTGAAAATGCAAACGAGCAAAATTATGTTGGACGGTGAAGGGTTGAAATTTGAAATAGCACTACAAGAAGATTTTGAAGCACTGAAAGATGAAATTTTCAAGTATCTTTTTGAGAATAAGCGTGCACAATTGGAGCTATTCGGTGAGACAGCAACGGCAGAACCGGACGATAGTTTGACGCCCGATGATGATTTAGAAGGTGACGATACGTTTTTTGATGATGAAGAAGCAGAGCAGCCGGAGTTGATCGAAGAAGATGTACACGATTGATACGTTTGAGGAAATAGATTATTGTTTAAGCAGGGGGTATAACCCCTTGCTATTTAATAATAATTTCGATATTGAGCCTAAAACAAGGTATGAATATTTAAAACGGATGTTCGGAGAGGGTCACGGACAGAGGGAAAATGAACGTTTCTTCCGGTATATGTGGGATATTAAGCCTCACTATTGTGAAGAATGTTTAAAGCCGTTAGCAGGGTACTCAGCCGTTTATATTTCGCATATTATAACGAGGGGATCGAACCCAATGATTGCGCACGATCCTCGTAATATAAACATACTTTGTTTCAATTGCCACAATCGTTGGGAACACGCTAATACCCGCAAGGGGATGCGGATATACCAAAGTAATTTAGAAAAAATAAAAGTCCTCAAAAGGGACAGTTTAAAACTGCAAAAGAAATGAAATTAGTAAAATTTGAACTTATATCGGGAAAGGAAATTATGATTAACCCTAAATCGATTGAATCAATAGTTCGATATACAGATGATTTTTCGTATATTAACGTAATAGGTGCAGATAAGCCGTATATGGTTAAAGGATCAATTGAAGATGTCAATAAGGCACTAAGCGAAGGTAGCAAGATTGATTCAATAGCTGGACTTATGGTTATCGTCTTTATTGGAATTTACATATTATCAACATTAGCAAATTTATTATCGTAATGAACTTAAACAAAATCGAATTGATCGGGCGTGTTTGTGCTGATCCGCAAGTTAAAACCTTCGATAACGGAGGAAAAGTGTGTAACCTTTCTATTGCAACAAACGAAAGGGCATATAAAACGAGTAACGGGATCGAAGTTCCGGAAAAAACAGACTTTCACAATGTAACATTCAAAGGTAAATTGGCTGAGATTTGCGGGCAGTATGTTACAAAGGGAATGGAGTTATACGTAGAGGGTAGTTTACACTATCGTAAATATACCGACTCTAATAACGTTGAAAGAACTATTTCTGAGATCGTTGTAAGGTCTATGCAGATGGGAAGAAAAGCAGGTGAGGGAAACCAGCCGACAACCGGAGGCAACGGAAACCAACAGCCGACAACCGGAGGTTATAGCGGTCAACAGCAACCGCCTCAGCAGATGTTTACTCAAAATGATGATTTTCCGTTTTAAGGTGATTTCTAAATTGGGGATGTATATTGCATCCCCTTTTGTGTTAAATACATGTTAAAACTTAAACTTTAGATTGCAATATTAAATCTTATCCTTATATTTGCAGTGTCAAAAGGAAACAAATTACTAACATTTAAAAATAAATATTATGGCAACAATGACATCAAAACAATTTTGTGAGAGAATGTATGGAATGTATCACTTACTTGGCGGTGGTGATTTCGGATGTGCTCACTGTTCAGACAATAGGTTTTCTTGCGGATATAGAAAGGAGAATACAGTTTTAACCAATGCACTTATGAAGGCGTGCGATAATAACAAAGTACCTTATAAGATCGAGGAAAACGAATATTGTATCAATTTCGTGGTAGAATTTAAATAATAATAGCGGTAGAAATACCGCTTTAAACTTATAGTTATGGAAAGAAGAAGATTATCCGGTCAGTACAAAATAGCAATGTACAAAAACATAGGGAATGACACGTTTAAGGGAGTGGTAAGAACGGTAACAGGTTTCATGTATCAGTGTGGCGCATATCAGTATTTTACTTATTGGGAGAATGACAATAAAATATCGGTTACAGAATCAAGTACAGGTTTCCGTGCAATGTCTTTGGATGTTGAAAAGGGAGAAACTCCTAAAACTACGCATGATAGGATAGTTGATAAGTTGAAAGGTTTTGATCCGTCTTTAGCAAACTGGAATAGTGCTAAAGAGATTATGAAGAAATATAATATTCCATATCCTCTTAATGAATGGATCGTAGGACTAAAAGACATAAACCATGAATGAAGAAATAGAGAAAGCAAGATCGGTGAGTAACGAGGTTATTTCGGAAACTATAAGAAAATCGACTGAGAATGTAAAGGCAATGGAGGACGATTTCAGATTAGTAAGAAAGAAGCTTCGGAAAATTGGCGATCGAATAAAATTTGAGAGAAAGAAACTTGATATATACAACGAAGAAATAAAAAGGAGGGTTAAGTATGGAATTTGGTAACTTACTGTTAGATAGATTGGGGTTTAACAGTTAAATGTTGGAAGCTAAACTTTTGGAAATATCCACTAAGGAGAAAGAGATAAGAGTTCTAAAGAAAGAAGTTTCCGGTATAATGGAACACATATCAAAATTGGAAAGTACGTTAAATCATGGAGAGCATTATTATTGCGGTGCTTGCTGCTATCTTGAAAGTAAATGTAATAAGGGAAAATATAAGTGTCTTGAAACCGGAGAATACAAGAAATATCACTGTAAGGCGTGTGAGAAATTTAGAGATTTACCATTTTAATAACTAATTATAAATTAAATATTATGATTGATTTTAATCAAAAAAGTATCTCTTTAACTAAAGAGTGTACAGAACAACATGAAAGAATGAAGGCAAAAGGTTTTTATGAATCAGAGGTTTTTGAGTGTAAAAAATGGGCGTTGATAGTGTCTGAGTTCTGCGAAGCTATGGAGGCTGAAAGAAAAGGCAGAGTTATAGAAAACGATGTATATGACTTTGCTCTGAATAGGGAATCAAAGGTAGGCTTTGAGTCGTATTTCAAGAAATGGATAAAGGATACAGTTAGCGATGAACTCGCAGACGTGTTTATCCGGTGTATGGACGCAATAGGACATTCTATTGATAAAATTGCGTGTCCTTCCGAAATTTTTGTTTTTCAAAGTATGGTTAGCGATCATTTCAATAGGTTATTGTATCTTGAAAAATCTATTTCATCAATTGTTTATTATGCCATTCAATTTGTACCTAAATCTGTATTTGGCAAATCGTGCATTACCGAGTATACTAACATGATGGCAATAACCATTGCAGCCGCAAAGCTTTATAACATAGACCTATCTAAAGCAATAGAGGCAAAGATAAGATATAACGAGTTGAGAGGTCAAAAACATGGGAAACAATATTAATTCATTATGGAAGAAAAAATTATTGATTTAGCAAGAAGAAGCGTTTATTATGGTGATCCGGAAGGTTACCAAGTTGGGGGATGCCATTACAAGACATCCGGCATGCAACTTTCTGAGTTTTTAGAAAGGAATAAAGTTGGTTTCTTGGAAGGGAACGCAATGAAATATGTGTTTAGGCACGATAAGAAGAACAAAGAGGAAGATTTGTTAAAGGCTGTTCAGTATATCAAATTGATTCTAAAATACAGATATGGTAAATTCTTAGTAGGTGATATTCTGTTGAGTGAGGAAGAATATAGAAAACTGGATGAGCTTATCGAGAAACAAAATACGATTGAACTTGATACTACTTTTATCAGAAATGCGTTAAAAACCACATCAATTGCTTCGCCTAAAATATCGGTAGACAAAGCAACTTTATATGTTGCGAAGCTAAGAGAGGTTAAAGCCGAATATATCGAAGATTTTGATTTGAAAGATATAAATTTATGTAGGCTTTTAAATATGGGTCTACAATTTAAGGGGAAAGATAAAGTTTTTGTTTATTTTAAGTCTGAAAATGGAAGAACTATATTGGTTAAGCCCGGGCAATACATTGTATTAGAAGAGGATGGGAAATATGAATTATACTCAAAAGAAAAGTTTGAGTCTACTTTTCAACCAAAATACTAACAAAAATAAATAATGATAGGTCACGTTGCAAATATAGCAGCGTGACTTTATTTTTATATTATCTATAATAGTGTTATTTTTGCGCATATTGAAAGATCATGTAATTTGTAGTACAATATACCGAATTGAAATTATAACTTTAAAATACGTCTTAAAATGGATAAAAAAATAGGTTCAATGAAAAGAGGGCAGGGAAGGCACAGCCGGACGGACGAACAGACAGAAAGAGATCGTTCCTTTGCCTCTGATTTGTTTTTGAAAGGTTATTCTTATAGAAGAATAGCGGAAGCGATTAACGAGCGAAATAAGTCGGACGAAGTGCCGTATACCGTGACTTATCAAACAGTATATAATGATATTCAGTTTTGCTTAACTCAGTGGAAAAGAGAACAGTTCGATAATATAGATCAGTATATTACGCAGGAACTCCAATCTTTGGATAATGTAGCTCGTGAAGCGTGGGAAGAGTGGGAAAAGTCTAAGCGTCCCAAATGTAAGACAAAGTATATTTTAGGGAAGGCTAAGGAGGTGCAAAAGGAAACAACAACGGGTGATCCTTCTTTTTTGAATGTAGTTCTCAACGTGCAGCAAAGAAAAGCAAGGTTGTTGGGGTATGACTCACCGTTATGTATAAACTTGGTGGGAGATAAAGAAAAGGAGAAACCCAAATACGATTTTTCGGATGTTCCGGAGGACGTTTTAGAACAGTTGGCAGATTCTTTGCAAAATACGGAGGGCAAAAAGTGAAAAAAGTAAATGAAATACCACCTATTGAGATTGTGAAGCATGTTGCGAGGAAGAAGTTTAAGAACTATGCGAAATTCATAGATGATAAAATAGTTCTGAGTCAGTTTCACAAAACATACTACGAGATTCTCGATAGGTTTGCACATGGTAAGATCAAAAAATTGATTGTTACCGTTCCGCCTCAAACTGGAAAATCAGAGGGTAGCAGTAGAAAGCTACCTTCTTTCCTTTTGGGGCTTAACCCGTCTTTAAAGATATTGATCGGTTCTTATGCCGCATCACTCGCAGAGGGGTTTAATAAGGATGTACAAAGAATCATGGATACACCGGAGTATAAAAGCCTATTCCCCGACACCCGAATAATGGGAGAGGAAAAAAAATCGAGGTATCAAGCGTTTGCGAGAAACTCAAAAATGACTGAAACAATCGGAAAGGGTGGGTATATTATATCCGTTGGACGTAATGGTAGTTTGACGGGTAAATCTGTTGATATAGCCATTTTGGACGACTTATACAAGGACCATATGGAGGCAAATTCTCCGATTATCCGGGAAGCTGCATGGAAATGGTATACCACTGTTGTAACCACCCGTCTACACAATAACAGTCAACAACTTATTGTGTTTACGAGATGGCACAAAGACGATTTAATAGGGAGGATCGAAGATAAAGAGAATGTTATCAATGTTGAAAAGTGGGCAGATTTGGATAATATATCGGAAGGTGCTTGGGTTAAAATAAACTTTCCTGCCTTAAAAGTGGGAGAGCCAACAGAGATTGACCCACGTTTTCCGGGTGAAGCACTTTGGGAAGAAAAACATAGTGCTAAGAAGTTGAACGCTCAAAGGGAACTTGATAGAAATGAATTTGAATGTTTGAATCAAGGAAACCCCGGTAGTGCTGAGGGGACTTTATACGGTAACTTTAAAACGTACACCGATAAAAATGATTTTGGTGTGTTGATCGGAAGGGGCAACTATACAGACTGTGCTGATACAGGTAGCGACTACCTTTGTTCAATTTGCTATGATAAGTATCAATCAAAAGAAGCGGTTTGGAATGAAAAGGAAAGAAGGTATAAGCATCTTATTTTCTGCCTTGTCACTGACATTATTTACACGACTGAGCCAATAGAGGTTACGCAAGTAAGTGTTCCCGACATGCTAAATAGAAATGATACAGATTATGCAAATATAGAAAGTAATAACGGAGGGCGATCCTTCGCTGTAAACATCAGTCCAAGAACTAAGACTGAAATAAATTGGTTCTGTCAGAAGTTAAATAAAGAGGCTCGTATATTATCGAACGCTGCAAACGTTACTCAGTCTATTGTTATGCCGTATGGGTGGGAGTCACGTTTCCCGAAATTCTACGAACATATAACAAATTACCTTCGTGAATTTTCAGCGAATAAGCACGATGATGCGGCAGATGTTTTAACTGGCATAGTCGAGAAAGAAGTTATTCCAACTATATATCAAAAAAGAAGAGGAATAAGGGTTATAAACTGATAAAGTAGGAAAATGTATCAGACTTTCAAGTTTATACGGTATATTTGCAAAGTAAAATCAATTGTTTAACTAAATTTTTATAATTATGTTGTATTGTGATTGTCCTTTAGGTGCAGCACTTCCGGATATTCCCGCATTTAGCTGTCCCGACAATTTCGGGCAAGTTCAAAAACTTGCTTTTCAGAGACTCGAAAAAACGGCAGGAACTGCAAATACTATGACTGCCTCAACTATTACAAAGTTGGCTACATGGACTCCCTTACTGTCAGCAAAAGACGGTACTAAAGTAGTAGTTACGCCTTATATTTACGAGCCGACAGTAGAGGCGGGCGCTGCCCTTACTTATGGAGGTGGAAACGCAACTCCCGGAGGTATTGTAGAAATTTTGGGGTCGGAGTCGACACCGTTTACGGCTTCGTTCAAGAAGTTGCCGCAAACCATTATCAAAGCTATGAAAGCGTTGATGTGTGAAGCGGGTCAAATCGGTGTGTTCCTTATCAACGGTAACGGACAGATTGCTTGTGATAAGACGGGTGAGGATTTGCACGGTTTCCCTGTTTGGTCGCTGTTTATCGGTGATAAGACTATCGGAGGTTTAGAAGCTCCGGATAGCAATGCTATTACGTGGAACTTCATGCCTAATTGGTCGGACAACTTCACTATCGTGAAACCTGAGTTTAACCCTCTGACTCAGTTAGTGCCTTCTACGGGTGTAGGCGGATGATAGCTAAAAAAACGTATATTTCCCTCAGCTGTGAAGAACTGGGGGAAACTCGTTTATTCGATATTGAACACGCTGAGAGACTTTTGGGAATGGTTAACAATGGAGGGTGGCATATACCGGAGGACTCAGAATTTAAATTAAATGAAAATGGGAAAATCATTAGACGAAATAAGGGAGATATACAGACATCCGGAGGGGATAAGTCAGATAGCGAAAGCGAAGGAACACGAAGAAAGAATAGCGTTTCACACCCGTGTAAGAACGAGCGATGATCGCAATAAGCCAGTAATTGACTTTCTTTCTAAGGTTAAGACGTGGATAGCGAAAGACAAATATGATATTTTCCTATCTATGTTCCATTTCCCGGTTAAAACAAATGGTGTTACTTCTGAGATATTCGACAAACTGAGTCGTGTTTTCGATGGTAGAAACCCGGTTTATAACTATCAGTTTAAATCATCTGAGGATCGTGACGACTGGGAGTATTACCGGAAGGATGTTTTAAAAGAACCTTCGGTTTGGAGTACGGACGGTTGGGATAATTTCAAGCATAGAATTAACTCTGTTTTGGTCGTAGATATGCCGGAGGTACAGGTAGGAGAAAAGCCAGAGCCTTATTTTTTTTGGTTGCCTATCGCAAACGTACTTTCTTATCGCACATGTGGGAAAGACTGTAATTTGATGGCTTATATCATGTACGTAACGGACGAAAATAAGATCGTCTATATTGATGAAGAACGTTATGTAAGATTTGATAAAACGAGGGAAAACGACTTGATTTTAGAGGTAGACAATATGCACGATTTGGGCTATTGTCCGGCTCGTTTCTTTTGGTCTGACTCTATATCATTGAGTGAACCCGACATTAAAATAAGCCCTATAACGAGCGAACTCGACTCTTTCGACTGGTATCTTTATTATTCCACTGCAAAGAAGCATTTAGATTTATACGCGTCTTATCCGATTTATTCCGGTTATGAACGTGATTGTCACTATGAGTCACACGATGGCAAAGAACGGTGCGATGATGGTTTTTTAAAGAACGAAAAAAACGAGTGGATAACAGGTGCGGACGGAAAACCGATGGCGTGCCCGATTTGCTCAAGCAAGCGGTTGAGGGGCGCAGGCTCTTATGTTGAGATACCCATCCCGGACGAAATGCACAACGTCCCCGACTTGAAAAACCCGATCACTATGCTATCTGCTGATACCGGATCACTCGAATATAACGTAAACGAGGAAAAGAGGCTGAGAGAGGAACTTGTAAGATCGGTAACTGGTGGGGGAGGTGAATTAAACAGATCTGAGGCTATTAATGAAAAGCAAGTTAAAGCAGGTTTTGAGTCGTTGACAACTAAACTAAACAGAATCAAACGAGGCTTCGAGGAAGCGCAAACGTTCGTAGACTCTACTATCTGTTTACTCCGTTATGGTGATAGCTTTGTTTCTTGCAATATTAATTACGGTACTGAGTTCTATATCTATACACCGGAAGAGCTTTCAGAGCGTTATAAGATCATGAAGGAAACAGGAGCGTCCGAGGCGGAACTTGATGCACTGAGGCAACAGATCATCGAAACGGAGTATCGGAACGATCCTACACAGATGCAAAGGTTATTAATCCTTAACGAGATAGAGCCTTATTCACACTTAACGAGAGAAGAAGCGGTAAATCTGTATAAAGAAAACGTTATAAGTGAGGAAGATTTGCGAGTTAAATTAAACCTTCCTACATTTGTGCGTAGATTTGAGAGAGAGAACATGAATATCATTGAGTTCGGTTCTGCACTTGACTATAAAAAGAAAATTGAAATAATTATTAACACTTTAAAAAAGTACGCAAATGATTTATAGAACGGATCAGTTAGACCAACTGAATGAAAGTAATTACGTTTGCCCGAAGGATGAAGTTAAATTGTATCACGTTATTCAAGAAGTGAAAGAATTTAATCCGAAAACAGGGCAAAGAATCAGCGTCCCGGTGTTGCAAAAATACAAGCGAAAGACTTTTGAACTTGATATTTTGCCGAGACTGCCAAGATTGGGTTATACATTGAGAATTGTTTTCGACCCGGTTAAATATGAATCTACAATTTCAGAGGCAAGACGAGCCGCAGAACTGGCAGCGAGAGCCGAGGCAAAAATGAAGGCAGACGAAGAACTGAGAGAGCAAATTAGACGTGAAGAAGCTGCAAAACTTCGTGCGGAGTTGAAGAAACAAAAAGAGAAAGGAGAAAAGTAATGTTAACAGTAGATTTGCTTAGACAGAATAAAGCGTTATCGGAGCTATCGGATGAGGTTCTTAACGCTATTTCGGAGCTTTCAAAAAACGATGAAGCGCAGACGGTTGCGGCAAAGGTGAGAGAAGCCGAAAACAGTATTGCTTCTCAAATGAAAGAGGCTTTTGGTATTGAGGGTGTAACCGATCTCGATTTGAAAACCGCAATTGAGTTTGGCAAAACAAAGATTTCTAAATCTGATACCTCAGCTTTTGAAAAGCAGATTAACGATCTGAAAGAAGAGCTAAAAGCGGAGAGAGCTAAAAAGGGAGGTGACCGGGATACAGATAAAATAAATCAGCTTACAGCCGAGCTAAACGACACCAAGCAAAAATTTGCTGAGTTGAACAACCAACTTTCAGAGAAAGAAAAGGAGTTTAACGGTAAGTTGAACGATTACAAGATCACTTCTTACATTTCAAGCGCAATGCAGGGGATGAAGTTTAAGAAAGATATTTCAGAGCCAGTTTTAAACGTTGTGAAGCAACAGGCGGTTAACTTGCTTAAAACTCAATTTTCACCCACTTTGCAAGGTGACGAAGGTTCTGAAAGTCTTATCTTTATGAAAGACGGTGTTCCATACAACAACCCTGCAAACAGCCTTAAACCGTTTACCGCATCAGAACTTTTGTCTCAACAGTTTGAACAGTTCGGTGTGCTTGACAAAGGTAGACAGGCTGGCGGTGCAGGAAGTTCCGGAGGCGGACAGGGTAACAGTAGCTTGCTTGATTTAAGCGGTTGCAAAACCAAAGTAGAGGCAAACAAGGTTGCGCAGGAGTATTTAGCTAAGAAAGGTTATACAAGCGAGTCGGAAGAGTATCAAACGGAGCTTGATAAAATTTGGGTTGAAAACAAGATCGCAGATTTGCCAACAGAATAACTAAAGAGGGGGTTAAACCCCTCACAATATAAACTTTAAAACAATAGATTTATGTCGTTAATTGCTACAAGAACACAGGAGTTTAGATTAAAAAACCCTAACATTGACAAAAATATGGCACGCATGACCGAATGGGGTGCGTATGACTTCTTTTTGTCTCAAACAAATGCGATGGACTCAATGCTTTCCGATGAAACTAAGCGTAGAGCGTTCGCCTCGATGGGAAGCGATATTAAGATTCCCGTAATTGATTACGATAAAAACGTAACAGTGTCAAACGCTCGCACATGCGTTATCGCAGATGCGGAAAACACTTCACGTTTGATCGGTGTAACTTGGAAAACCTATGCTTTCGGTTTCACTATGACACCGAACATGTATTCAAACAACGAAATCGATTACCAACAGGACTGGAACAGAAAGCTACAAAAGCACATCCGTAAGTTCATGGATACCGTTGATAAGGACGCTATTGCGGCTTTGGAGGCAAACAAAACGCAAGTGTTCGGAAACTTGCTGTATTACACAAAAACGGGTAACGATGTACAGGTGAAATTTACTCAGCGCAACGACATCCTTAGCGATTTGCACCCGATGTTCCGTGCAAACGACTATTCCGGTCAACTTCATATCATTGGCGACACTGGTGTAGACTCAATGTTGCGTAAACTGGAACAGCACGGTTTGTACAATGACGTTAACAAACAGTTGGAGTATGCAAACAAAGTGTTCCATTTCACCAACAACATGACTTTAGAGTCGGAAAACTTCGCTCAGATGTATGCTGTTGAGTCGGGTAACGTTGGTTTGTTGACCCGTGTAGACCGTGCAGCCTACAACAACACTAAATCGGGCACGCATGAATTTGGAAAAGTTGTTCTTCCTTATTTCGGTAAAGAGGTCGGAACACACTACTACGAAGAGGTGGGCGATCAGTCGGCTATCGCAGGCGCAGCAACTGCCGACATGACTTGTGACGTTAAACATTTCTACGGTTTCTCAGTAGATATTGCTTTCGTAGTAGCTTTTAACTCCGATCCTGCAACAATCGCTAACCCGATTATGAAGATCGAAGTAAACAAAGAAAATTCAGAATTTGGAGGTACTCCCGTTTACATCACGAATGCGTCTCAAATCGGTGGAGGTTCTCCGGCTGGCGAATTATCGGTTAACCTTTCTAAAATCGGAGGTAGTCCGGTTGCTGAATCTGCTTTGAAAGTAGATTTGGATAAAGTCAAAGGTACAGCGGTTTCGGCTACTGGTGGCGTAGTTGATGTTAAAGTCAATGCGCAGGCTGCAAATCTGAATGTTGAGGTGAAGAACTCTGATAGCGCACCTGTACCAACAAAAACTGTTGGCGGAGCGTAACGAGAAAGTAAACTAAGTATTAACAAAGGGAGGGGGACAAAATCCCTTCCCTTTTTTAATTTATAACCATGTACAGATTAAAGGATATACAAAAAGAACTTGCCACGCTCGTAGGATGGCGGCAGTCGTACGATAGAGACGCTAAGATAGACGAAAGTTTAACGGTGTCCGATAGTGGTGTTATGTTTCAATACGTTCACCCGCTTGTGACGCTAAGAAACATTGAATCTATTATGCCACTTGATTACTATTTACGTTATCCGGAGTATCGGGATACCGACACTTATAAGCCGGGTGACAAGGTAGTTTACGGCAAGGACGTGTTAACGCTTCGTCCGGACGTATGGGAGGCAATAACAGAGAATGTTGGTGTAGAGCCTTCCGATGGTGAAGGCTGGAAACGGTACAACCCACTAAGCGATTATTTGCGTGAATTGAACGAAAGAGCGATCACCAATACCGTTACTCGCTTCATCAATGAAAAGTTGATTGCAGGGGAAACAAAGACGCTTTTAGAGCGTACAAACTTCTTCGATGGTTCGGGTAAGATAAATAACGAGATTGACCCTACCGATAGCATTGTAGGATATGAAATATTGCCAGTCCGTTCTATGGGAGTAACAGCCAAGATCGAGAAGATAGGTTTGCAGTTTAACAAGCCGGGAAGGGTAAAACTTTACCTTATGCACACCTCACAGGTAGACCCGATTAAGACGTTCGATTTGAATTATACTAAAAATGGTTCTTATCAATGGTTTGATGTCGGTAACGATGTGTTACTCCCTTATATGTCTGAGGAAACCTCACCCGGTGGTTTGTGGTACTTGTGTTACGATCAAAAAGAATTGCCTTTGGGGATGTATGCTATAAACGTATCTAAGGACTTTTCACGTGACCCGTGCGGTACTTGTAATATCGGAAGTGTGCAGGCGTGGAGAGAGCTAACAAAGTATATCAGAGTGTCGCCGTATAGAGTTGATTCTACGCAGTCGGAGGATGGTGTAAAGATGTGGAATATAGAAATGAACATGTATACGTCTGCAATCTGCTACGGTTTAAACGTTCAATTGTCGGTAGGATGTGATATAACTGACTTTATCATTCAGTCTAAGTATGCCTTCACGCATGCCGTTTCCCTGCAAATGGCTTCTTATGTGCTGCGAGAGCTTGCATTAAATCCGAACGTTCGGCAAAATGCCAATCAATTGAATATCGACCGTGAAACGCTATTGTACGAAGTTGACGGAAACTCACAGGGACGTGCGCAGGGTATCGGATACGAACTAAAGAAGGCTTTTGAGGCTCTTTCTATTGATACAAAAGGGATGGATAGAATATGCCTTTCTTGCCGGAACAACGGGATAAGATTTAAAGCAACATGATAAGCGGTCTAATAGATAAGTTTAAAAAGGTAGGTGAGGAACTCGACACCGGAGAAATAGCAAAAAAGATTGTGCGTGACAATGATAATATACTTATTGACATGAACGCACAGGATCAGCTATACGCAAAGGGTGTTAACCGTTTGGGCGTTCGTATAGATGAATACCAACCCTACCGACCCTTAACTATAAAGGTCAAAATAGAAAAGAGGCAACCGTACGACCGGGTGACACTAAAAGACACAGGAGAGTTTTACGACTCTTTTTATGTTGAGACAGCAGAAGATCGGTTTTACATAAAAGCCTCAGATGAAAAAACTAATTGGCTTATCAAAAAATACGGTGCTGAGATTTTCGGGTTAACAAATGATTCACTTGCTGAGTTTATTAACGATTATGTGAAAGACGAAGCATATAACAGAGTAAAGGAGATATTAAATGAACGATAGGGCTATAATTAGACCAAATGCGACACTTTTCGATAAAACGATAGCCGATGTACAGGTAAGCCTAACAAAATCGCTTAAATGGCTTAATTTCGCTTTCGGGAACGTGGTTAAATTGGTAGAGAGAAACGAGAGGGGGAAATTTGTTACCCCATCAGTGTATTTTAAGGGAAATGATTATTTGCGCTTAGAGCCGGACGATAAGCGGGGCAACGTTTGTTTTTTCTATATGCACGACTCACAAGATTATGAAGGGGGAGACTCTTTGTCTGGCTTTGGCGATCTGAGGGGGACGGTTAGCATTATCTTTTGGTTCGATACCCGTAAAATCCCGGGAGCAGAATATTACAACGTGGAGTTTGTAAAGTCCGAAATACTGAGAGCCTTAACGCACGAACTTTATCTGCCATCCGGTGATATACAGGTGAGGAAGATATTTCATGACGCCAATAATGTATACAAGGAGTTTTCTATCCAAAAGACGGATAATCAATACTACGTTTATCCCTATGCGTGTTTGCGGTTTGAGTGCGATATTCATTGCGAAGAAGGGTGTTTCTCTTTACCTGTTCGCTACGGAACAGATAAATGGTTACGGCAAGCAGGACTATTAGAATGCCATAACCTAAGATTATTTTGAATTTCAATCCAATATTCTTCCATTCTATGTTTTTGTGGTATCAACTAACCATGTGTACAAAAACACATAAAGTACGTAAAGTGAATAACTCCTGCATGAAAATCTGGGATAATTGGGATTAAGATTTGCAATATACACTTTGTGGCCTATATAATGTATAAGCCACAAGTGTTGCCTTTTTTCTCCTTACTTCCTTTGAAATTTACCAGATTTCTAATACAAGGTATTAGTCAACACGCTCTTAAAGTTTCTGTTTTACACAACTTTACAAATATATGAAAATTGTTCTATTCTACAAGTAAGGTTGATAATGTTTGACTCTTTTTTATGATTCTATAATATAACTGTATTCCTCAAACTCCGGTATGCTCTGCACTTCTTCCTCCTCCATATATAGTTGGATGAAGCGTGCGAATTGTCTGGCGGCGTTTATACCACCTGCAATCCCTAAAGGTATTCTGCCTAATGTACGTTGAGGGTTGGCTATTACTATTTCTTCTTCTCCTTTTCCATTGAAAGTCTTCGCATGATGATTACTAAATAGTGTGATTACA
>ERZ773164.473-NODE-473-length-47122-cov-20.417086_pt1 | contig 47122 bp, 50 predicted proteins | sample MGYA00511917_ERZ773164 | MGnify/ENA primary metagenome ERZ773164 (study PRJEB29015, sample SAMEA2737847) | human gut metagenome | biome: human gut; feature: human-associated habitat; material: faeces | place: China | collected 2012 ...
TTTTCATAACGACTGATGAGAACAACACTAATTTTCGAACTTACTGGTACAAAAAATTTCCATAATCTTATAAAAAGTGGGGGAGTCAGTATGGTTCAATATTTGAAATACTACTTGTTTATGTTGAGAAAATTTTAAGCTTGACCTGGTTACCAGATTACAGCCGATCAACACCTAGACATCGAAACTTAGAGGTACCTCTGCTTTCAGGCATGCTTAGAGGTCTATGTCTAAACCACCCGCTATGCAGGTGGTTGATTTACCTAATTCGGCCTTGCTTGAATAGCAGACTCTATAGCTGCTCGGAATTCCGGGGCATCAGTTCTTAATCGATAATCATCAAGGGTATTGAATATTTCTAGAAGTTCTCTACGATAATGCGGCGGTGCTGAATTACCTTCGCCTCTAGTGGTGAAAATTAATAATGAGTCAGCGACGTCTTTTAATTTTTTATTCCTTTTCAATCTAATATAACAAGATACAACTATATCAAGAATATGTTTTTTAGATTTCAAGGTGAGTTTTTTATTAGGCATAACCAACTGCAGCATAGCACCAAGTAATTTGGTAGCCTCTTTTGAAATATAATGAAGATCGAAATTATCTATTTCTTTATTTTCTTGAGGAATCTCCTTTTCATCTATCCATTCGCATTGTTCTGCCCAATCTGTAGCGACGCTAAATAAATGACAGAGAAGGAAGTGAAAAGGTGTTTCCCATTCACCACTATATTCATCCGATTGCCTATTCATATTCTTTATAATTTTCCTTGCAAAATATGAATAGTAATGCAACCATAAATGATCCTGAAGACCCTGGTGAATACCTTCATGAACCATAATTTCAAACAGCGTGACACCTGAGTAAATAGGACATTTATATTTTGAAGCATCGTAATAGGAACCTAAAGACTTATTAAGTGCAGCAATAATTTTTTCATCTTCATCTAACCTCCAGTAGAGATAGTCACCGATATCACGGTATATTGCTAAATCAGCTGCAAACTTAGCATTGGAAAAGAAAAAATGTAATATACGGTTGTTTTTTGGAATCAATAAACGATGTCCTCGACTAACGTTAAGATTATTTTTAAGCTCAACATATAGACGACTGTTAGGTGAACCAAGTAATGCACTGATAAAATTAGAAGTAAAGTCAGAACGAACTATTGGCTCGATCTTGATTAACTCAAGGCAGAGGGATGGGTGCGCAAGTGCAAAGTGATTGGTAAGTTCAGGTGATGAGACAATATTTAACAATGCTTCATGTGCATGTTCAGCAGCTGTCTCGCGATTAGAGATGCGGAGATTGTTAGCTATCTTATCACAAAGTCGATTCTTCACAGGTCTATCAATTATTGATATTAATTTTTCTAGTTGAGGTGCCAACAATTGTGCCAGATCGTCGTATCGTTTAGTAAGGTGCAAATTTTCCACTAACTCTAGAAATATCCCTGTTCTTCCAATTGAGAGTTTAGGGTTTTTTAAGCGAAATAAAATGTAAATAGCAACTGCGAGTGATATCAGGTATACGGCACTTGAACTATCTAATCCCCATTTCCAGGGGCCAAAGCTAAAATATAAGTCTAGTGATTTTAAAGCCGGTGCAAACACCAAATAATTGCTTAGTAAGAATGCAAACCCAACAATTACCCAATCCCACCACGCTAGGCAGAACCTTAAACGTAGTCGAGCGTTTGGCGTAATAAGGGCCCATACAGCAGCAATAACGCCCAATATGGTAAGTAGACTTGATGTATCAATTTTGGTTGGCGGTGTCATAATTTCTCTTGTAATCATTGTTTGATGTACATCGGAATGGTTTCAAATGATAAGGCTCTGTGTATGATAAATCAGAACGTTATGCACGTTTAAGAATACCCTCAAAATGGCACATTTTAATCTAAAAATGGCATTAAATGGACTTGTCCACACAAGTTTTTTTTCAGTCGGCTTTTCCCGACTAACGTTTGGGGTGTCCTATTGAAACTACGCTCCTTATAAAAGCAATACTGTAGCTGTATGTTTATCAAAGGGGTTGTGCTAACCAAATTACTGAAGCCTAAGGTCCGCTCTTGGCACAGAGCGGACTGTCAGATCAGGCTTTACTCTGTGCCATAGATATGTAAGCTCACACCAGAGCTCATACAACTTATTGTGGCATTTCCGGCCATTCGGGATTTGCAGGATCCACACGACTGACCAGAACGCTGTAGAGTTCCCATGCTTCCAGTCGTGTGCGCTCCTCATCCGTCGCCATATTCAGCCTGACAGCGCGTTCCAGCGGCAAAATTACGGATTCAGCATCTGCAAGAAGTCTGGCTTTCCGGTTTTCTGCCTGCTGCTGCAATTCCTCTGCCGTATAAATGCGTTTAATCACTTTGCCGTCCTTAAACATCCAGTTCCCTGAAATATCCGCCCGTCGGTTAGCAGTAATATCCGCCACTTCAACCACACTTAATCCATCTGGTCTGATAGCTGTCACATCCTTTTCCACATAGCGGATGATATTATCTTTGTCGTACGCTATTTTTATCGTGTCATCAGCAAAATACTTTTGTTCTTCGTACCAGTTCTTACCATCTTCTGAAAAAAACCAGACAACATCAAAGTCCTTTGTCAATTGATATTGTTCAACCGTTTTTGGATTACCTGCCGTTATATTTATCAAATGCTGCATAAATTATACCTGCGCCACGTTGTACCATGTCCCGTTAATGTATTTCTGCACCGGTCTGTAATATACGCCACCAATGTTATCGGCAGAGTTTGAGCCGGTATCCTGAACAATAATGCCGGTATATACACACCCGGACGGTGCCTGATGTGTCCATGTCATGCCATTGTTCGCAGGTTTGTATGTGGCGGCACCACCAAGCCGGAGATCCCTGACATAGCGGGAGTCAAAATTGCTGAAATTTGATGGTATCACCTGCCCGGTAACTCGTAGTGCATCAGACTTAAGCGTCATCAGATCTTTTGTTGTGCTGCCAGACCTGATGCGCCATTTAAAATATTCATTGCCATTATCACCAGTTTCAAACCACATGAATGAGTCAGAATCAGCATCTGAATCATTTTTAAATCCAATTTTCGCCCAGTCAGTGTTTCTTTCCCAAATCAGGAAGGCATCATTGATAAATTTTATGCTGCCTGACATGCTTCCGCCTGATAATGCCAGAGCAAGAATATCCGCAGGTGTTGGCTTTCGTGATGTGGTATAAAACTCTGACCAGTCAGCCTCAAATCCATACCCATCACGTGCCGACCTGTAAAAAATCCCCCTGTTTTTATAATCCACAAGAAACTGCATTGCCGGACAACTTCCCTCACCCGTGTAAAAATGCAGCACCATTTTTGATGCTCCGCCATCCTGTGCACAATAAGCACCACTGTCCCAGTTCCATCCTACTGCTTTATTATTTGCAACCGTATTTCCTGTTTTCCCTAATGCAAAAGCCGGTTGCTTATTTTTCGTATTGTAGTCGCGTCGCCAGCCCGGCACATAATCAGCTCCGTGATTGATATACGTGAATTGCGCACTGGTGGTACCACCACTGCTTGATGTACTCGGAGTGGTCACACGAATGGTCATTGCTGCTTTAACGCCCATAACCTCAATCACGCAACCTGCAAGATGAATCGTCCCACAGTCAGTATCGGTAATAATTTTGTTATTACCGTATGACCAGGAACACTTGCACATCCAGTAGGGATGATTAAAGGCTCCCTGAGACTCTAGCCAGTCAATAAACTGCGCGGTTGTCCAGTTTCCGGCTTCAGTGCTCAAAGCACCGCTATAAGCACGACAGGCACCGATATTTTTCGTGAAGGTATCCTTTCCCGGAATATCCGCACCGTTCTGATCTTTCTGAAGACGTTTTTCAGCGTTGTCATAGGCAGACTTCACCGCTTTTGGTGTTGCGGCCAGCGTTTCAGAATCGCTGTTGATGGCACTACTTAGCTGGACAAGACCTTTTCGCGCTGTGGTGGCATCCTGTGCAGTGTATTTCCCGTTAGCAAGGTCATACGCTGTCTTAACCGCCTTTGGTGTTGCCGCAAGCGTTTCAGAGTCGCTGTTGGTGGCGCTACTGAGCTGAACAAGGCCTTTTCGCGCGGTGGTGGCGTCCTGTGCAGTGTATTTCCCGTTAGCAAGGTCATATGCTGCCTTTACCGCCTTTGGCGTTGCCGCAAGCGTTTCAGAATCGCTGTTGGTGGCGCTACTGAGCTGAACAAGGCCTTTTCGCGCCGTAGTGGCATCCTGCGCAGTATATTTCCCGTTAGCAAGGTCATATGCGGCCTTTACCGCTTTCGGCGTTGCGGCGAGCGTTTCAGACGTACTGTTGGTCGCACTGCTTAACTGAGTAAAACCTTTTGCGGTCAGCGAGGCGTCCGGGTGACGTCGTGACTGTTCATGCTCTGCAATCTTGTCATCAACGTAATCCTGCGTTGCCATCACCGTTGTGGTGTCGATAGTCAGCTCCACTGAGGCCACACTGCTGACGATGATGACCATGCGGCAGGTCTGCGAACGCCCTGAGCCTTCGGCAAGGGCAGGCTTATAACTTTCGGCCATGTTCGCCACGGCAATTAACGTTCCCGCATCATCGTACAGGCCAAGCTCACGCATCCAGAAACCGCCCACCTCCGGCGGAATAACCAGCTCTGCGATAATATAATTACTGTTTCGTTTGTCCTGGCTGATTTTGTTCAGCGCATGTCGCCAGACTTCATGGATAAGCCCGGTCTGTCCGGCATCCGGGACAGGCAATTTACCCCCGCCATCCCCGACGGCCATCGTGGTAATGTTGACCTTCCGCCCTCCCGGTGCGGTTGCCGCTGCCAGCTTTGCTGCACCGGCAGTGGTGATAACGGTTCTGAATTTTGTGCTCATTATTCCTCACTTATCCGGGGTAAACCGTAATTACATCGCCGTCATAAGCCACACTACCGGCGAACAGGTAGCCGGGAATGTCCCGGGTAATGTTCAGGCCAATAAGGTGGCGGCTTGCAGATTTGGCATCAGCAATCAGCCGTTCCATTTCCTGATACATTGCCTCTGTGATGCCGCTTTCCAGTACACCAATATCAAGCCGGAAGGTGCCCGGCGGGTCACTGGTTTCCCACCACTCCGTCACGTTGATGAGATAGCCCAGCGGCTCCACCACACGCCGGATTGCACCTATAGTGCCTTTATGACAGTGGATGAAATAGGCATCGCGAATAACGGCGCGTTTGGTCGCTTCCGGCCACTTTTCATCCCACCTGTCGACCGAAAACGCCCACGCCAGCCACGGAAGCAGATTTGCCGGACAGGTATCCGGGTTCCACTGCTCACGAATACTGACCGGCGTTTTTTCAATTTCCGCACAGGCTTTTGCGGCGGCGACTTCAAGCGGTGATGAGCCGGTCGGCAGCAGTCGCGAATCACTCATCCGAGCCTCCGGTCACGACGCAGTATTCGGTACAGAAAGACGCCTGCGTACTGTTGAGCACGATGTCGGCCAGTGGTGCCGCCAGCTCGACACGCTGCACGCCCTCCACATGCAAAGCGGCATAAATGGCAGACAGACGGATGTCGCGCCCCAGCCGGTGCTGTGCCGTGATGTACGCTTCCAGTTTTTTCACGGCGGCAGCGCGTATGGGTTCGCTTTCGGGACCAGGGTAAAGGTAAAGCGTGGCGTTTATCTGGTATTCAACGATGGCGGCAGACTGCACGGTCACGCGGTCGGCCACCGGCCTGACGTCCTCGCCATTCAGGGCGTTACGCACCACCGCCAGCAGGTCTTCGGATGCGACACCGTTATTCTCACGTGACAGCACAGAGATGGTGACGCAGGCCGGAGACGGACTGGTGACAGAGATATCCGCGACACGCCCGTCAGCACTGCGACCATGATACTGATAGGCACCCACCGACCCGGCGACGCTTAAACCTTCAAACGCCTGCTGAATACGCAGACGATAATCGGTGTCAGATTCCATCACTGCCGGTGTCGGCGGGAGGGTCGAATCATCTGCCGGGGTGATAGTCAGGCGCGTGGTGTTGTAATTGGCACCAATCACATCAAGGTCATTACCGGCGGCACAGGCCAGCATCACCGCCCGTGCGGCCTCATTCACACGCTGACGCCAGATAAGCTCACGATAAGCATTTTCCTCCAGCAGTTTGACGAGAGGCTCGGATTCCAGCGTCAGGGTACGGGCGACCGCCTCCTGCTGGTCTTCCGGGTAAAGGGAAATCAGTGTCGCCTTGCGTTCGGCGAGAATGGTTTCAAAGTCCAGCTCCTCGACCACATCCGGTGCGGGTAGCTGGTTCAGGTCGATAATCGGCATGGTTTCAACTCACAGGGATGGTTAACGAAAGTGGCTGGCCGGTGTCGTTGTGCTGGCCGGTTAACGTGACCGTCATTCGCCCGTCAAAACTGCGCTCAGTGGTGACGGATGACAGGGTGACGCGGGGTTCCCATTTCAGCACTGCCATGTAACAGGCGACCTTAATCTGCAACTCAAGCGCCGGAGTCTGCGGCTGGTCAATCATTGACGCCAGCAACGAGCCGTAATCACGACGCATCACCCGTGAGCCGACAGGTGTGCGCAGGATATCGCCTATACTCTGGCTGATATGCTCAAGGTCAGTGACAGTCAGGCCATCACTGCGATTCATTCCGAGATAACGCGCTGTCATAGAGGGCTCCCGGTTGTGCCGCCGCTGTCGCCGGGGTGTTTATGGGTATGCAGTACCTTACCGTTTGATGAGAGTTCACCGCCGGTGTGTTCAATGTTGCCGCGCATCGTCCCGCCCTTCTGCACTTCCAGCGTGCCGGTAATCAGCCTGTTGGTGCAGACCACCTCCGGTGTGTCCAGGGTGACGCGGGTTGATGCTTTCACCATGACCACCGGCACCGTGGCAGTAACAGAATCAGAAGCCGTCACGCTGGCCGTTTTAATTCCGCTTACCGTGAGTGCACTGGTTTCGGGTTCATACTCAATCACCGCCCCGTCAGGGAAACGGATATGCAGGGCATCCGCCGACGCAGACGGCGCGGGGTTATCGCCGGAATAAATCCCCGGCAGAACAAACGCCGTGTCAAGTTCACCGCCCACGGCCAGAATCAGCACCTGCTCTCCCACGGAAGGTGCCCACCATGTGCGCGAACGCCCGGCACGACAGGTCAGCCACTGAAGCCAGTCGGTGCACATGCCGCCGGTCTGCACACGGCAGCGACCGGCTTTAAGGTTGGTTTCGACGACAAGGCCGGTGCGGATCATGTTGCGCAGTGCGCGCGCGAGTTCCTGGATATTTGCGAGAGTGTTCATAACGGGAAGGATGCCGCCGGGTCATACCGGCGGCAATGTAACGATGAGGTGTCGGGAATGGCACAACTAACGGTCGAGGTGAGCCAGGATAATCTCTTCAATCATCTGCACATCCTCACCGGTAAAGCCGAGCAGAGGACGCGCCGGATAATCAATTTTCTTACCGTCTTTCCGGGTTTCTTCCGACAGACCGAACTGATGCACACTGGCTATTTTCGGTGACTTCCCGCCGTAAAACTCCATTGATGCCTGTTCAGGGCTGGCGCGGATATGCAAAAAACGACTGGTGATAAGTTTCGCAAACATTTTTCGCTTAACGCGACCGGTCTTTTTTCTGGCGCTCTGCTGCTGGCGTGGCACGTAGGGTGTGCCGTCCGGGGCTTTCTGTGCCATCACCCGACGCTGCTGACTCTGCCGCAGACGTTTCGCCAGTTCGGCGCTCAGTCGCCGACGCCCTGACGGTGACAGCGATTCGATCAGTCCGGTCAGCCGGTCTTCAAAACGCTTAAACTCATTCATCCCACTTACTCACCAGTTCACCATTGATATAAAGCTCCATCGGGCGGGTGACCGGCTCCGGCGGCGGAGGTTCCGGGATATTCTTCACATGCAGCGCGCCGTCCACCTCACTGACCAGCGTGCGCTCGGTCAGCATCAGGCTGATACTGATATCAAAGCTGCTGTCATTGTTGATGTCTGCATAAAACGTGAAGCCCTTTTTCTGGCCTTCGTCGGTGGTCATGATGTCGGGCTGATTTTCCCGCAGCCACGCCAGCACCGGCACGATGAGCAGGTCAAAATCACCGGTAAAGTCGGTCACAATGACATTGAGCGTGTAACGCTTTTCGAATGACAGCGACGTCGCCAGTGTGGAGGCAATACTCCCGTTATCCACGAATATCCGAAGCATCTCTGGACTGGTTTTCAGCACCGTGACGGCATCAGTCAGCGCCCTGCGCAGGCTGTCGGGTTTGAGCATCGTTTTCGTCCTGACAGTGTTTAATCATTTTTACCTGGCTGGCACAGCGTGCCAGCGCGTTCTCAAGCTGCCGGATATCAGCACTTAAATCGCCGTTCGTCTGCGGGTCACTGCCCGGCATCGGGCAAAGGCTCACTTTCGGGCAGGCGTTGGCGACAATCACTGGCGTCGGTGCAGGCCGGGCGCTGGTGCAACCGGCGCACAGCATCAGGCAGGTCAGCACCGTACCAGCGGCGAAAATCTTCGTTTTCATTCAGTAACCTCGTGATGGTTTTCTCGCGCTGTGCTTCACGCTTCGCGGCGTTCTCCAGTTCCTGACGCAGTGCCACCTGCGCCAGCTCGTTTTTGTCTGCTCTGGTGAGTGCAACATGAAGCTGATTTTTCAGCATGGTGACGGTCGTCTGCTGTTCACTGGCGACGTTATTCGCCCTGTCCAGCGAGGCGCGCAGGCTGGCATTTTTGTGTTTCACCAGAAACAGACCGGCCACCGCCAGCGATAACAACACGACCAGCACAGTCATCAGCTTTGACATAGTTCCCGCCCCTCAAGACGCTGACGGCAGGCCGTACGTATCAGCCGGAAGAACAGCGACGCCACGAGATAAATCAGCGCGGTAAAAATCCACCCGGCAGCGACCAGCGAGATAAACGTCGTCACCATCACCACCAGAGCCGCCGCCCGTCTGCGCCACGGCACCGGCTGCAAAAACAGCGACGTGACAATCTTCACGGCCAGCGATTCCGGCGGCAGCTCCCGTCCGTAGCGCTCAAGTACATACTCAGTGGCATACACGCCGACACCACCGGCAACCACACAGATAACTGTCGCCAGAATCGCCCAGGCGGCGACAAAACTGACGGCCACGCTCTGCGGGTAAATCAGGGACAGTGCCAGCATCAGCGCCAGCGACACGTTCAGCATCAGTGAAAGGGATAATTTCTTCATGGTGTTTACTCCGTTTAAGCCGGTACGCCGCCAGCGGTACGCCAGACGGTGACCAGTTTTTCCAGTGAATGCTCACGCTGACCGTAACCGGCACCCGGCAGGGACGCCCAGATATTGCGACAGCGTGAAATGGCGCGCTCAATGCGTCCCGCCCGGATGTCATCCAGCGCACCGCGTTCGCGGATCAACTGAATGGCGAGTCTGTCCTGTGACAACGGACTGAAATCCGGCAGGGCAAGCTGTTTGCGGTAATGCGGCCAGAACAGGTAAAGCTGCTGATAGCGACCGGAGGCCGTGGATTTTTCACCGCGACGGTTAAACACCTTCGCCGGTCGACCATGTGCGAACGGGTGGTCACTGTAGTCGGTGAAGATTTCCGGCTTTCCATCCAGTCCGGTGACTATCACGTCATAGCCCCGGTTTTTCGTCAGCGGATGGTTCGCCGTCCCTTCGGACACGGCCAGCATGTCGAGAAAGGCGGCGATATTCTGATGCGTGTTAATTACCGGCATTACGGTTTCCCCCTGCCCTTAAAGCGGCGCTGAATGGCAATCTCAATCACCTGATAACCGGCGATACCCAGCATGGAGCCGATGCCGCACACCGCAGGCAGTGACAGGTCAGGAAACTGCACCAGAACAACACCGGCAACCATCGAGACAAAACCACCGAGCAACATGCGCCCGATAAACAGACGCGGGGTGATGGGTTCACCACCGGCAAGCACCTTGCCGACAACAATCAGCACCCCAATCATGAAAAGCGACAGGACGCTTTTTTCTTCTGCTGTCATGCGTTACTCCCACAGATTGACAGTTTCAGCCACGGGCGCGGTCTGAACGTCGGGCAGTTCGACGGCGGTGCCGTGTGGCAGCACCGCCCCCAGTTCAGCCAGTCCCGGATTTGCGGCGAGCACGGCCTCGACCACGCCCTCAGTGCGCCCGTAATAGCGGACACAAATGGCGTCGAGCGTGTCGCCCTGTAGCGCAAAGGTCTTCATCAGATTTGACTCACGATGCAACGCGGCTTGTCCTGGATACGCGCCACCGCCCAGCGCATATCCCGCCACAGCTCATCAATGGTGCTGTCAATGCTGTCGGCCTTCTTGTCGCCTTTCGCACTGGCATCCACGCCGCGGTAACGCTCATAAAGCGACGCGGTCGCCATCGCACACACGGCGCGCTCGTAGTAAAAAACTTTGATGCTTTCACCGTCGATGTCGTCCGCAGGGACGTCCGCCAGACGCGTAAAACCGGCGGCAATTTTCTGTTCACGGTACTCGTACAGCTCCGCATTCGTCTCCGCCATGCCTGACTTGATGGCCTCACGCAGACGGGCGGGGGCGACGGTCTGCTCAAGGCGCATACGTTCCCGGACGCGCTTCGGGTCGATATCGGGAAAAAAGAACGTGTTTTTAATCACCGGCTCGTCGTCTGCCGGTTGCGGGATGACCACCGTACCCTCACCGGATACAGGAGCCTCCTTTCGCGGAATAATCAGCGTCATCATGACTACCTCTGAAAAGTCGGGCGGTGGACGCCGGTGCAGTGTCAGGTGATTCACCCTCACTGACCGGCGTGCCGCCCTGGCGCGGGGCGCATTCGGTTGTTAACTGGCTTTCTTTTTCGGGCGTCCACGTTTTGCCGGTGTCGCACTCCGGGTCTTACGCGGGGCGCGGGTGACCGCTTTTGGCTCCGGCTTCGGTTTCAGCTCCCGCTCCAGTCGTTCAATCTCTTTTTTGACGCCTGCCTGACAGTCGAGCTGTGTCGCACGTTGCAGGTGTGCCAGCGCACCTGCGGCATCACCACCGTCAAGCAGAAACAGACCGGTGATTTTGTGCAGCTTTGCGCGCACTTCATCAGGCATGTCAGCCGTGGCGGTCAGTTCAAGGGTGTCCGTCAGCAGGCGGGGATCCACAGACTCACCGGCAGCGTGAGCGCGCATGGCCGCAAGCGCCACCTCCTCGGTGAACATGTACGGCGGGGTGCGGCGGTGTTTACCCGGCATGGTCAGACCGTACTTCAGGGCATAACGGGCAATCTCCAGCGCACCGGCAATATCGCCGGTATCCAGACGCCACAGCATGACCGTCATCAGAATGTCATCCTGTGCGCCTTTGCCCTGCTCCAGCACGCCGTTCACCCACGGCAACCAGAACGGCAGCAGTTCGCGTTTTTTTGCGGCCTTCAGCTCTTTTGAATAAATCGCTTTCAGTGTGCGCTGGTCTGCGGCGAGCTTAACCAGCATCTGCTCATAGACAGTTGCATGTCGCAGCGGGGCGGCTTCCCGCTGCGCGGTTATCGCTGCCGAGACCCGCATCATGTGGCGCTGTGCGGGACTCGTCATCGGTTACGCTCCCGGCTCTGCGGTCGCTTTAGCCGGTGTGGAGAAATCACCGACCTTAATTTTTTCCACCAGACAACCGGCGGCGTAGTCTTCCACCACGTAATCAATGTTCATTGACTCGTAGTTCTCCACGCGGTCGAGTTTCGGGTTTTCCACAATCACGCGGCGATGGCTGTCATCCATGTAGTAGATGGACAGGTTTTCCAGCTTCGTGATGAGCATCGCATCCGCCGGGAAGTACGGGACGCGTACCGCCGGCAGGTTACCGATGCGTTTCTGGCTGATGATGACGTCAGCGGCCAGCATTTCGCTGTTGTCCTGCTCCTTGTTAACGATGGGGAAATACTTGTCCGCCAGTAACTGACGCCCCACAATCACCACAAGGTCGGGGTCTTCCTGATACCACGGCTCAATCAGGTTGTTGGTCGCATCCATCACCAGTGCATCAAGGCTGGCATAATCACCGCCCTTACCCACGCGGATAACCTCAGAGGTGGTGCGGCCTTCCTCGTCAGTGACCTTACTCATCACGCGCGCCGGGGCTTCATTGCGGTATTTCTGCAGCCAGCCGACCGCCACATCCTGCAGCATCGGATTGCTGCTGCGGTCAGAGGTTTCGGCACGCTTCACGCCGTTAAAACCGGCCATGATGAAATCAAGGGACTGGCGTTTGATAATGGCGTTACGGACACGGAGCTGGAAATCCTGATAACGCGCCCACAGGTCAAGCGTTTTGTAGCGGATATAAAAATCGAAGTTAATCTGGTCGCATTCGTACTTGTTGGACGCCAGCTTCGAGAAGTCCTTCGGCTGACGCTCGGTGCCACCGGCGGTGTCGGTGGTGCTGGCAATGGAGCCGGTGACACCGATGCCAATTTTTTCCCCTTTCATTTCGCTGACCGGCACAATGTTGATGCGGGTCAGAAAGTCAGAGGACTCCTGCATGGTGTTCATCAGGGTCTGGGTGACCGACGGTTCAACGGTGAATTTTTTCGACACATCACCGGCGTCGATGCCGTTCAGTTCGGCAACACGGGACAGGTAGGCATTAAATTTAAAGCGGGTTTCCTGGCGCATAGTTTTTCCTGAAATTAAGGGTTAATCGTGAAGGTTTTCCCGGACTGACTGACGCCGGTCAGCAGTTCGTCAGCAGGGCATCACCGCCACCGCCGGTGGCTTTACTGCGGCGCTGCTGGGTCAGACTTTCGGTGTGGTCGAGACTGTTTTTCAGGCGGGTGAATGCCTGGCTGGTTTCATCCGCCCTGTCAGCTACATCCTGCTTAAGTGCGGAAAAGGCGGTTTCCATCTCAGCGAGGCGCTGCTCAGTGGCACTCAGTTTTTCCTGCACATGTTCAGCAACAGCGGTCACCGCTTCATGCACGTCATTCAGACGGGCGTCATCGCTGGCCTGTTTGCGGCCAAAAATGGATTTCACCTTTTCGGTCAGGGCGGTGAACACGGTTTCAGGCAGGTCTTCAAATTCCAGCTCAACAGGCGTTGCCACTGAAATCAGGTTTTCAGGGCTTAATTTGAAGCGGTTCAGGGGGTTATGTTTTGCCGTGCGGCAGAATTCCAGGTATTCCGTGCCGAGGCTTGCCGGGTCATCGGTGACGGCCAGCCCCACCAGATAACATTTGCCGGTGTTGGCAAAGTTCGGCTGAATTTCCATTGAGGTATAGACCTTCTGCGCGGCCTTGTTCATCGCGATAAGGTCATCGGTCGGGGTGATTTTCGCAAACAGCGCCCATTTGCCTTTCAGCGCCGAATCATCGTCAATCTTTTCGGCCTTCAGTTCGGCCACATCACCATAACGTTTAAAAATACCGTCAGGCAGGATGCCGCGCAGATGTTCCAGGTTAATACGGCAACCATAGACACGCGGGTCAAAGGTTTCCGCCATTTCCTGAATATCCTGCGCACTGATGACACGCCCGTCACAGGTGTCACCCTCAACGCCGATACGAAAGAATTTTGAGACTTTTTTTGCCATTGTCAGGAGTCCTGAATAGTGATTAGAGGAGTCACATGTCGGCATCAGTTTCCCGACGATGCGCATCCTCCGCCATCAGTCCCGGATGGCTTATCACTGACACAACAGCACCTTAGCGAATCGCGGGGCGCGACTCAGTAGCCTTGCCGTGTATTCATCACGGCGAGGTATTCATGGCCATCACCACAGACACCACTCTTTTACACGACCCGCGTCGTCAGGCGGCGCTGCTGTACTGGCAGGGTTTTTCCGTGCCGCAGATTGCCGCCATGTTGCAGATGAAACGCCCGACGGTGCAGAGCTGGAAACAGCGCGACGGCTGGGACAGCGTTGCCCCCATCAGCCGTGTCGAAATGAGTCTGGAAGCGCGGCTGACCCAGCTCATCATCAAACCGCAGAAAACCGGCGGTGATTTCAAGGAAATTGACCTGCTGGGACGCCAGATTGAACGACTGGCGCGGGTCAACCGCTACAGTCAGACCGGCAACGAGGCAGACCTTAATCCGAACGTCGCTAACCGCAACAAAGGCGGGCGTCGCAAACCGAAAAAGAATTTTTTCAGTGACGAGGCCATCGAAAAGCTGGAGCAGATTTTCTTTGAGCAGTCTTTCGAATATCAGTTGCACTGGTATCGCGCCGGACTTGAGCACCGCATCCGCGATATCCTGAAATCCCGCCAGATTGGCGCGACGTTTTATTTTTCCCGCGAGGCGCTACTGCGCGCCCTGAAAACCGGCCATAACCAGATTTTTCTGTCGGCCAGTAAAACGCAGGCGTATGTGTTCCGCGAATACATCATTGCCTTTGCCCGGCTGGTTGACGTTGACCTGACCGGTGACCCGATTGTCCTGGGCAATAACGGTGCAAAACTGATTTTTCTCGGCACCAACTCCAACACCGCACAGAGCCATAACGGCGACCTGTACGTCGATGAGATTTTCTGGATCCCGAATTTTCAGGTACTGCGTAAGGTGGCATCAGGTATGGCCTCACAGAGTCACCTGCGCTCGACCTATTTCTCCACCCCGTCCACGCTGGCGCACGACGCCTATCCGTTCTGGTCCGGTGAACTGTTTAACCGGGGACGCGCCAGCGCCGCTGAACGCGTGGAAATCGACGTCAGTCATAACGCACTTGCCGGAGGTCTTCTCTGTGCGGACGGCCAGTGGCGGCAGATTGTCACCATTGAGGACGCGCTGAAAGGCGGCTGCACGCTGTTCGACATTGAGCAGCTCAAACGCGAAAACAGCGCCGACGATTTTAAAAACCTGTTCATGTGTGAATTTGTTGACGACAAGGCGTCAGTGTTCCCGTTCGAGGAGCTGCAACGCTGCATGGTCGACACGCTGGAAGAATGGGAAGACTACGCGCCGTTTGCCACCAATCCGTTCGGCTCCCGCCCGGTATGGATTGGTTACGACCCGTCACACCGTGGCGACAGCGCCGGATGCGTGGTGCTGGCACCGCCGGTGGTGGCCGGTGGCAAATTCAGAATACTTGAGCGCCATCAGTGGAAAGGCATGGACTTTGCCACCCAGGCGGAATCCATCCGCAAACTCACCGAAAAATACAACGTCGAATACATCGGTATTGATGCCACCGGCCTCGGTGTCGGCGTGTTCCAGCTCGTGCGCTCGTTCTATCCCGCCGCGCGCGACATCCGCTACACGCCGGAAATGAAAACCGCAATGGTACTCAAGGCAAAAGACGTTATCCGCCGTGGCTGTCTGGAATATGACGTCAGCGCCACCGACATCACCAGCTCGTTCATGGCTATCCGCAAGACCATGACCAGCAGCGGACGCAGCGCCACCTATGAGGCCAGCCGCAGCGAGGAAGCCAGCCACGCCGACCTCGCCTGGGCGACCATGCACGCCCTGTTAAATGAGCCACTCACCGCCGGTATCAGCACCCCGCTGACATCCACCATTCTGGAGTTTTACTGATGAGCAAGAAAAAAGGGAAAACACCGCGACCTGCGGCAAAAACAATGACCGCCAGCGCCCCGAAAATGGAGGCATTCACCTTTGGTGAGCCGGTGCCGGTACTCGACCGCCGTGACATTCTGGATTACGTCGAGTGTATCAGTAACGGCAGATGGTATGAGCCACCGGTCAGCTTTACCGGTCTGGCAAAAAGCCTGCGTGCTGCCGTGCATCACAGCTCACCGATTTACGTCAAACGCAATATTCTGGCCTCGACATTTATCCCGCATCCGTGGCTTTCCCAGCAGGATTTCAGCCGCTTTGTGCTGGATTTTCTGGTGTTCGGTAATGCGTTTCTGGAAAAGCGTTACAGCACCACCGGTAAGGTCATCAGACTGGAAACCTCACCGGCAAAATATACCCGCCGTGGCGTGGAAGAGGATGTTTACTGGTGGGTGCCGTCCTTCCATGAGCCGACACCTTTCGCGCCCGGCTCCGTGTTTCACCTGCTGGAGCCGGATATTAATCAGGAGCTGTACGGTCTGCCGGAATATCTCAGCGCCCTTAACTCTGCCTGGCTGAATGAATCAGCCACGCTGTTCCGCCGCAAGTATTACGAAAACGGCGCTCATGCCGGATATATCATGTACGTCACTGATGCCGTGCAGGATCGCAACGATATCGAAATGCTCCGCGAAAACATGGTGAAGTCGAAAGGCCGCAACAACTTTAAAAACCTGTTTCTCTATGCCCCGCAGGGGAAAGCTGACGGCATTAAAATTATCCCGCTCAGTGAAGTGGCAACGAAGGACGATTTTTTTAATATCAAAAAAGCCAGCGCCGCTGACCTGCTGGACGCGCACCGCATCCCCTTTCAGTTGATGGGCGGCAAGCCGGAGAACGTCGGGTCGCTGGGTGATATTGAGAAAGTGGCAAAGGTCTTTGTCCGCAATGAGCTTATCCCGCTACAGGACAGGATCCGCGAGATAAACGGCTGGCTCGGTCAGGAGGTCATCCGCTTTAAAAACTACTCACTGGACACTGACAACGGCTGAACATCGCCGCCTGCGGGCGGCTTTTTTACACCCCGTCATCACGCCCTCACACGCTCACCACAGCACAAAACACCCCGCAGACACACCAACGCCTCAACGGGCAGACTAAGCGCCTTCACGACGCGCTCAGACGCTGAAAAAATAAAATCAGCACCACCGCCAGCGCGCAGTGCTTTCCCCGCCTCGCCCGCCCGCTTCGTGGGGCGGTTTTAATGCAGTTGCATGAGTACACTGATTCCAGGCCAGCCCTAGCGGCGAAAAGCCAGAACAGACAAAACGGATGTATGCAAAATCATGCACCTAATGTATGCGTAGCTATAAAAAGGGGAAACGGCGGATAAATGGCATAAAACCGGCATCCAGTATGCCGGTTTTATTATGCTGAACCATTTGGTGTTATTTGGATAACTTACCCTTAATATAATCAACAATTCCCATAATCAGTTCACTTAGAGGGGTTGCCAACTCAATACTCTCATTTGCTCTTTGCCCTGGTTGGTTTTTATCGGTCGGATGATGAAACGCAGACTTAATGAGTGTAAGGATTAAGGTCAAGCCAACACCAAGGATAAATGCAACTATAGCAATCAATGAACTGGCAGAAAGCCAGTCCGTAGATAAGTTACCCATAGCCTTATCATTTTTGTCGAGATGGACACTTTTTGTGGCTACTGGTTTTACAGACTCTGATTTCGACTCAGAGCATTCCCCCTTTAATTCGCAAACATCTTTTTGAGTCTGAGTCTGAGTCTGAGTCAAAGCTGAAACGATATTACTTTTAGCCTGAAGTAATCCATTACCAACTTTAAGAGCAAAGCACAAACCAACTACTAAAAACAAAATTGCAATAAGCAAAGCTATGCTCGACACAATCAAACGCATCCATCTCCGCTCGATAGCATCATGCACATCTCTACGTAACAAAATATCGGGATCACTATCCCCACGAGGAGTTGACGTAGGTGGTAAATTAGAAGGTTGAGGTGACTGAGCCGGAGATTGCCCAGAAAGATCTATTTCTGCCATAAAAAATCACCATTATCTTAATAGATAATGGTGATTCTAAACTGGTTTGGGAAAAGTTAAAGGGCTATTAGTAAGCCATACCCAGCCCTTTTAGTCGCCAGTGCATCGCTGCTTCCGATACATTAAATATGTTGGCTAAACGTAAAGTACTATCAATTCCTTCACGAGATACCAACTGACGGATGGCATCTTCAGGCATCAATAGTTCTGCGGCAAACTGGTTAGCTTCGATTTCACGGTAATCACGAATACCTGTTGAATAGTTGCCCACACTATCGCGATGAAACTCACCATCCTTCGTATGCCCCAAAACGTGATGAGCTAACTCATGCGCTACTGTAAAGCGTTGACGGTTATAGTGCTCGGTTGAATCGAAATAAATCCTAGGCACGCCATTTTTAATTACTGCCAGACCACTTAACCCATCGTTGTTAAACGCCGACTCCGTGAGTGCCTCCACTCTTGCTCCCCATGCTGCGGCGAGTTTAAACGGATCGACAGGTAGTCGGCGATCCCAGTAGCGACTAAGCAGATTTTTAGCTGCAATACTCATGGTGCCTCCTACATTTGAAGTTAAAGGGATACAGCCTTATCACAGTTGTTATTTTTCGTCAAGACTGTTTTTACGCCTTTACTATAACACTAATCCACGTTTTCCCATAACATTTTTGACATCACCTATGCATTCATTTCTGCACACAGCACTATATCTTTGATGATAACAACCGATGAATACTTGTGATCAGCTTATGTTTTGTAAAAATCTTATAAATCAAAATATTGAGATCAAAAAAATCACTAACGCCTCGCGTAGCGAGTGGTTAAACCTTGGTGATACTTAAAGCAAATTTCAGCACCACCATCGCTCCATAACTACCATAACAATATGATTTTAATATGATTGATGACGTTATTTTTAAGTGCCTATTCAGTTAGGCTACATCGTATTGTGTATTTTTCAATCACTGACAAATTTAAAAAATTTAGACTGCTTTCAAGGCCTTATCATCCGTAGCCTCTGTTTTTTACTTTGAGCTATATCAAAAAAAGCTCAAACATCCTTGATGCAAAACCAGTATTACACAACATAAAATGCAGCCAGAAACAACGACATACTATATGTTGTGTTGTTCAGGCTCTCTGTTCGGTGATGTGCCAGATCACTTTGCGTTTAAACAGAGCATTATTTCAGGGCAAGACTTCGCTCAATAGTCACTCCGCCTTAGAAGCGCATATACCGGCGGAAGTTGCCCTCTGCTTACAGGAGGCAATATGAAGAAGTGCTACTACTGCATTCTCGTTCTGGCTCTCTTTGGCTATCCAAACGGTAGTCCGAGTGGTTTGTCAGTAAACGTCAGTAATATCCATGTAAGTATTTTTCTTTAGTATGCTTCAAACAAAAAAACCACCTGCCAGGGTGGTTTTTTTGCGCCCGTCATCAACCCGATGAAAGACTAGCAAGACTTCGCTCGAGACGAATTATGCTTCGACAGAAGGTCACTCGCAATGATTTTATTAGCCGAAATAGATGCTCTTTTATGACTCGAATCAAATAGCTGCCCTCAATTACATGCTAGCGATTCCATACAATTTAGCCTTTTAATTCAGCATGCTATTGACCTTCCTCTGCCTTAGAGTCGCTCCACATAAACCATTCAAAGGCATATCAAATCACGTTGTGTTTTTACTCAAATGGATAACAAAAATCCCGGCCACTCATCAGCGACCGGATACGTGAATTTTTTCCCGTCATAATTTACGGTCGCGCCACGCGCCAGCGCCTCAAGCTCCCATCGCTGCGGCCTGATACCGTTCTGAGCAAGGTCAACGCGGATACGGGTAATTTGCATTCTTTCCGACCGGGTCAGTCTGGCCGATGGTGCAATTTCATGTGGTTTTAACGGGCTTCCGTTTCTTTGCTGACGGTTTGGCGTTCGCAGGTCGTGTTTTAATGCGCCCCTGAGCGCCCTCACGACCTCCGGTTCATTCCATTCAATAACACCGTCATCAACCAGATTAAGCACTGCTGCGGCGTGCTCAGAAGGTGTGGGAGCCGGTAACGAAGTATCACCACCGGTGACCTTTCCACAGTTATTGACAGGACTCCGAGGCGCGGCGATGCCGCTTTTTAAAGTCAAAGGCTCAACGACCGGCACTTTCGGCACAATGCGCCAGTCCGTGGTTCTGGTGATATGAATATGACGCGCGCCGAGATGCGGCGCGTAAATGCCGACCACTCTCTCGACTTCTTCCTCGTACTCGTTAACGTCATCCGACGGGCTACGGGCGACTCTGACAGTCTGACAATCGCGCGGAACATTTGCCCCACCCTGCGCGCTGATATACAACGCAAAATCACCACTGTCTGCGGCGGCGCGTGCAGCCTCGACGCGCTCGTCAAACTCATCAGCAATGCTGACGCCGCGAGGCAATTTGCGTAGTTCACGGTAAGCCCCCATTGTCGGCAGGCCAACCGTTTTAAATTGCGGGATGCGCCACGTTGACGCCCATGCGGTAACAGCCGCCGCTGTGTCTTTCAGCGGCCTGCCGGTATCGTTATCGAGCTGACCATCCAGCGCATAGCCGTCGATGTTTTTTGAGATGTATTTCGCGATATATCCCGCAGCACCGCCCCGGTTAAGGTGTTTTGCCTGAAAACGGTTTCGCGCGGCTCCTCTTTCGTCGCCATCCTCTTTGAGCGCATAGCGACGCATGATTTCGATAATCTGGTTACGCTGGCGTGGATTACAAAAAAGCATCATATGCCAGTGCGGCGTTCCGTCGTGGTGTGGCTCAACAACACGCAAACCATAAGCCTGTAAATCATTATCCTTGAATGCCGTGCGCATCAGGCTCCAGATACGGCAGAGATAACGCTGCGCATCTTTTGGATTAAATGCCTCATCGTTCCAGCCGTGATTAAGCTGGACGGTTTTACTTTCACCTTTTCCGACCTGACGTGTCGGGTGATATTTTGACGGCGTGGTCAGCGTGATAAACATCCCTACATCACCCTCTGCAGCGGCGTAACGCTCAATACCGGCGATGGTGTTCATCAGCTCCATCCGGCGAATTTCAGGATTAGAAATACTGCCCATAACCTTACTGATAAGGTCGATGCGTTCGCCGGTTTCCCTGTTTTCAAGGTCACACGATTTAAGAAATTCCAGATTTGCCTGGCGGCGCGCACGCACATCACGAATGGCATGTTTACTGGCATAAGGAGAACGGTCTTTATTCACCTCCCCGACAGCAATCAGTAACGCCTCATGCCAGCGCATACGCTGGCCTTTAAGCTGATGAGTCCACCACTCATCGTTAAACAGACGGGCAATGGCAGAATATGCCTGCCTCGTGGTCATCTGTCCTTTACGGTATTTTTTCCAGTAGAGAGGGGAAATATTGAAAGCACGTGCAGCGCCAGCAACATGACCATACAGGTGAGCCTGCGCCTCATCCGTAAACAGCGATTCTTTTTCGCCATGCGCATCCACCCAGGCATCGCAGAGTTCCTCATACATCATGAAAAGCTGCGATGAGATACGGGCGGCAAACTTTTTCAGCTCCTTGTCATTCATTCCAGGCAGGCGCGCATAGTGGTCACGCTCTGCCAGAAACAGCAACGACGCGTCGGTGTTCATTTCATGGCGCTGATTCACACGCTCAATACGCGGCCATAAACGACGCTGAAAAGTGGATGTGAGGAAATAAAACCCGTGTACCGGACTTTTATTGCGCCGGATGTAGTCATAGCGTGAAGTAAACAGCGAGCGCAAAAAGTAAGGCAGGCGGTTAATCGTGGATAAAACACCTTGCACCTGACGCATCTCGTCACGTGTAAGGGGTCTTTCGCGCCCGACGGCCTCGCGTGGCGCGTTCCATGCATAAGCACCGGTAAACGCCTTACCGGTGCCTGCAGCAAATGCTGAAGGAGGGACAAAACGCCCGGAGGCTTTAACGGCCATATGAGCCAAAAGCCTCTGAACAACGCCTGCTGAGTTGCTCAACCTGCGCGTTTAAATCAGCAAAAGACTTTGCGCTTCCGGTCAGAATATCGTGATGCATCAGGCCGGAAACGAGCTGGCTTAATTTCGGATAATAACCAACCACCGCAAGCCATTCCTGACCGGCGTTTTTACCGCTTTCCGCTCTCTTTTTCTCGTGGAGAATAAACTGAAAGCTGTCACTGGTAACGACATAACGTTCGCCAATTTCAATACGAATACTCATGCCGTTCTCCGGTAATGTTTGTTTTTTGCTTCAAAGACTGACTGGCAGGAAACACAACGCGTGGCTGACGGATAAGCCGCACGACGGGCAGCAGGTATTGGCGCGTCACACTCTTCGCAAACCAGCGCAGAAGCACCGTAATGTTTTACCCTTGCCGCGTTAATCTGACGCTCCAGTAATTCAGCCTGTTGTTCCTGAATAAAATCTACGTTGTCCGGCATTACCAGCTCCTTTTGTCGTTAAGTTTTTTAAATTCATCAGCGCAATAGCTGGCAATTTCTGTCGTTAATTTCGTCAGTTCATCCACGGAGGAGATTTGCTTGTGAAATACAGCGCGTTTAACAAGTAAATTGACCACATCAGACAGGAGATTTAATTCGTTCTGATAAATCGCGATAACAGACTCAGTTATTTCGCGTTTTTCTTTATCAAGACCAAGTTGAATAAGAGATAGATCGCCATTTTTCATAACGGTGATTTTTAAGGCGTTATTCAGTAATACAACTGAACGAGAACAGGACATCAAAGCACCTCCCCGCGAGACAATCCGATATTGTGAAATTTTTCCGACTCCTGACTGAGCAGCTCGACTATCTCTACGCGGGATAACTCCGCCTTTGTGATGTGGCGAATCATGGCGTCAAGATGAGAAGAAAAGCGCGTCGCTGCGTCGGCCTGTGCTTCGGTTCTGGCCTGTTGCAGCAGTAATGCGTATTTACCGCACTGATTTTCAGAAACTGTATGCATGACTTTCTCCAGGCAAAAAGAATCCCCGCACGATTAAGTGCGTTAAAACTCTGGTTAATTACTTAATGCAGATATTGCTCTGGTTTTACCGACGTCAGAATTGTCGGTGCATACTCAAACAGGCTGAATAATTCACGTAATGCACGGAATAAAGCATCACGCCAGTAACATGATTCTTCATTAATTCGCCAGTACGGCTGGTTAAATTCTTTTTCTGTCAATCCGGCATGCATAAATAATGTACGGCGCTGACTGACGGTTAAAAAACTAATATATGCATACTCACTTGCGCCAACCTGACGGCGTTTTGAGAATGCCCCACGCAATTCATCAATTGCACAAACCAGCCGTTCACGTTCGACGTCGTTCATTTCTTCAAAACGCATCGTTGCATGACGCTGCTTTAACTGCGCATGAAAGCAAACCGTTAGCCGTTCGCGCTCCATCATCTGATTATAATAATCACATGTATCCTGCCAGCGAGGGACGGCAAGATGCTTGCCAATTATCCGGCGCATAGCTGCTGGCTGTTTTTCAACGAGATTGAGCGTCATCACTGTCATTTCCAGACCCTCCGGCTTTTCAGAAAGGTCAGAGCCTTTTTTAACGGACTCTGTTTTTTGGTGCGGATAATGATTCCCTTGCGTCCCTTCCCGTGGGTGATGGTGAAGTCAATCGCCCTGGGGCTTTCGTTACGCAATAACTGAGCAATACAACGCGGCTCATTCATAATCACAACCCCATCCACAAAAGCCATGCATCACGCTGTTCAACCGGTCGGTTATAAAACGCCTCACGTACAGCGCGATTAAACTCAGGAATGAAAACCCATTTTTCACCGGCACGAGCCTTCGGTTTGCAAGGATCACGCAATTCAATAATTGGTAATTTATTTGCCTTCACCATTTCACTGACGGCTGTCTTTGGCTTCCCTAATAAATCAGCAAATTTATCCACATGAACCGCATCAAGCGGATACTGAATCACATAATTTTCAGCGTCCATATATGGTACCCTCATAGGATCCAGCCCTTTCTAAACCACTCAAAACCGTTTAGACGCTGGTTTATTCTCAAATCAATGGAACCTATATAGGTTCCAGTTTTGAGGGAATTTAGTCCCTATATAGGCACCATGCCAAATGAAATTAAGCGAAAAGATTAAGGCCTTGCGTGAGGCTGAAGGGCTAAGCCAATCAAAATTCTGTGAAATCATAGAGTTACCGCTAAGCACACTTAAAAAATATGAAGGAGGAAACTTTGAACCCGGTGGCACAGCTTTGCTAAAAATCACTATGCATCCCACATTCCAAAAATATGCTCTATGGCTTATGACAGATAAAACCGCGCCGGACGCAGGACAAATCGCACCGGCTCTCGCGCACATTGGGCCAGAGTCAACAGAGTCCAACCACTCCGCGAAAAGGATTGGCTAACTCTATATAAAGATTACATTTTCACCATTTGCTACCAAGATGGTGAATACAGCGCCGGAGGGCTTTCTTATGGCAATTAAGAAGCTCGATGATGGTCGCTATGAAGTGGACATTAGACCTCGCGGTCGCGACGGAAAACGCATCCGCAGGAAATTCGAAAGAAAAGCTGAAGCACTAGCATTTGAGCGATACACAATCGCCAATGCCAGTCAGAAAGAATGGGGAGGCCAGCGAGCAGACCGCCGAACTTTGAGTGAGTTGCTGGACATCTGGTGGAAATATCACGGGCAAAACCACGAGCATGGAACAAAAGAGTTTAATCATCTACTCAAAACCATCAGCGGCATAGGTGATATACCAGTGAGCCGGATGAGCAAAAGGGCTTTGATGGATTATCGTTCCATGCGACTACGTGATGGTATCAGTGCCGCAACGATAAACCGTGACATGTACCGATTATCCGGCATGTTCACAAAATTAATTCAATTGGATGAATTTTCCGGGCAACACCCAATTCACGGACTGCCGCCACTGGCGGAGGCCAACCCTGAAATGACGTTCCTGGAAAAAGCAGAAATCGAAAAACTGTTAAATGTTTTGGCTGGTGATGACTTACTTGTCGCGCTTTTATGTCTGAGCACTGGAGGAAGATGGACGGAAGTTGCCACGCTAAAACCAGCACAGATTACAAATTGCAGGGTTACCTTCCTGAAAACCAAAAACGGTAAAAAGCGAACCGTGCCGATTTCTGAGGTACTGGAGAAAAAAGTTAAAGAGGAGGCCAGCGCCAAATTATTCAAAGTTGATTATGAGAAATTTTGCGGGATTTTACGCAGAGTGAAACCTGATATACCACCCAATCAGGCAACCCACATCCTGCGGCATACATTCGCAAGCCATTTCATGATGAATGGGGGCAATATAATCGCACTGCAACAGATTCTGGGACATGCGAGCATTCAGCAGACGATGGCCTATGCGCACCTTGCGCCTGACTACCTGCAAAATGCCGTCGCTCTGAATCCACTAAAAGGCGGAGTGACGTTATAAATTTCCCCTTCTGAGTGTCCACATAGTGTCCGCACTCAAGAAATTTTGAAACCACTCCAAACCCTTACAGCTTTCGATAAGTGCCTGTTTTTACTTTTGATTGCATGTAAGTAATTGATAAAAAAAACCCCCACATCATGTGGGGGAAGACAGGGATGGTGTCTATGGCAAGGAAAACAGGGTTTACTACTGGGAACGTGAGTTGCTACTACTCAATAGCTTCAACGATGAACTTTTTTGCCATTGCGTCACGTCGCGCAACTGCTCCATTCGTTGTTGATGTTTCTCGTTTAAAACCGCTTGCTGCTCCGGCGTTAACAGGCGATACATTTGGTTGCGGACTTTTGCCATCTCAACCTGACGAGCAATTTGCTCATTCGCCATTTTTTCTGCCTGTGCGCGCACAGCGTTTTCATCAAAATTTTCTGCGGTGACAAGGCGATGCATTGTCTCCAGTTCGCTAACATTAACAGGAGGCTGTTCGTGCCGGGCCTGTTGCATAAGATCTCGCATCTGCTGACGCTGATGTTCGGTTAAACTTATGCCGTCGAACATATGGCTCTGCGTACTGCGCTGCGTAAGTTCTTCACCCGGATGCCAGTTATCGCCTGAACCGACTTCAGCAGCGTGGCTTAATGAACTGACTGCCAGCGTTGAGGCCATGACGGCAGCGGTAACTATGCGCATCATTTGCTCCCAAAATCTTTCTGTCGCGATTCAACGATAGAGAGTTTACGATTCAGGCTGCAAACATGCGTCAGGGGGTGTAAAACAACGTAAAGTCATGGATTAGCGACGTCTGATGACGTAATTTCTGCCTCGGAGGTATTTAAACAATGAATAAAATCCTGTTAGTTGATGATGACCGAGAGCTGACTTCCCTATTAAAGGAGCTGCTCGAGATGGAAGGCTTCAACGTGATTGTTGCCCACGATGGGGAACAGGCGCTTGATCTTCTGGACGACAGCATTGATTTACTTTTGCTTGATGTAATGATGCCGAAGAAAAATGGTATCGACACATTAAAAGCACTTCGCCAGACACACCAGACGCCTGTCATTATGTTGACGGCGCGCGGCAGTGAACTTGATCGCGTTCTCGGCCTTGAGCTGGGCGCAGATGACTATCTCCCGAAACCGTTTAATGATCGTGAGCTGGTGGCACGTATTCGCGCGATCCTGCGCCGTTCGCACTGGAGCGAGCAACAGCAAAACAACGACAACGGTTCACCGACACTGGAAGTTGATGCCTTAGTGCTGAATCCAGGCCGTCAGGAAGCCAGCTTCGACGGGCAAACGCTGGAGTTAACCGGTACTGAGTTTACCCTGCTCTATTTGCTGGCACAGCATCTGGGTCAGGTGGTTTCCCGTGAACATTTAAGCCAGGAAGTGCTGGGCAAACGCCTGACGCCTTTCGACCGCGCTATCGATATGCACATTTCCAACCTGCGTCGTAAACTGCCAGATCGTAAAGATGGTCACCCGTGGTTTAAAACCTTGCGTGGTCGCGGCTACCTGATGGTTTCTGCTTCATGATAGGCAGCTTAACCGCGCGCATCTTCGCCATCTTCTGGCTGACGCTGGCGCTGGTGTTGATGTTGGTTTTGATGTTACCCAAGCTCGATTCACGCCAGATGACCGAGCTTCTGGATAGCGAACAGCGTCAGGGTCTGATGATTGAGCAGCATGTTGAAGCGGAGCTGGCGAACGATCCGCCCAACGATTTAATGTGGTGGCGGCGTCTGTTCCGGGCGATTGATAAGTGGGCACCGCCAGGACAGCGTTTGTTATTAGTGACCACCGAAGGCCGCGTGATCGGCGCTGAACGCAGCGAAATGCAGATCATTCGTAACTTTATTGGTCAGGCCGATAACGCCGATCATCCGCAGAAGAAAAAGTATGGCCGCGTGGAACTGGTCGGTCCGTTCTCCGTACGTGATGGCGAAGATAATTACCAACTTTATCTGATTCGTCCGGCCAGCAGTTCTCAATCCGATTTCATTAACTTACTGTTTGACCGCCCGCTATTACTGCTGATTGTCACCATGCTGGTCAGTACGCCGCTGCTGTTGTGGTTGGCCTGGAGTCTGGCAAAACCGGCGCGTAAGCTGAAAAATGCTGCCGATGAAGTTGCCCAGGGAAACTTACGCCAGCACCCGGAACTGGAAGCGGGGCCACAGGAATTCCTTGCCGCAGGTGCCAGTTTTAACCAGATGGTCACCGCGCTGGAGCGCATGATGACCTCTCAGCAGCGTCTGCTTTCTGATATCTCTCACGAGCTGCGCACCCCGCTGACGCGTCTGCAACTGGGTACGGCGTTACTGCGCCGTCGTAGCGGTGAAAGCAAGGAACTGGAGCGTATTGAAACCGAAGCGCAACGTCTGGACAGCATGATCAACGATCTGTTGGTGATGTCACGTAATCAGCAGAAAAACGCGCTGGTAAGCGAGACATTGAAAGCTAACCAGTTGTGGGGCGAAGTGCTGGATAACGCGGCGTTCGAAGCAGAACAGATGGGCAAGTCGTTTTCTGTTAACTTCCCGCCTGGGCCGTGGCCGCTGTACGGCAATCCGAACGCCCTGGAAAGTGCGCTGGAAAACATTGTTCGTAATGCTCTGCGTTATTCCCATACGAAGATTGAAGTGGGCTTTGCGGTAGATAAAGACGGTATCACCATTACGGTGGACGACGATGGTCCTGGCGTTAGCCCGGAAGATCGCGAACAGATTTTCCGTCCGTTCTATCGGACCGATGAAGCGCGCGATCGTGAATCTGGCGGTACAGGTTTGGGACTGGCGATTGTTGAAACCGCCATTCAGCAGCATCGTGGCTGGGTGAAAGCAGAAGACAGCCCGCTGGGCGGTTTACGGCTGGTGATTTGGTTGCCGCTGTATAAGCGGAGTTAAACTCCGCATTTGTAGGCAGGATAAGGCGTTTACGCCGCATACGGCATTTGAGCAGGATGCCTGATGCGACGCTGATAGCGTCTTATCAGGCCTACACTCCGGGGGTTATTTTCCCCACAACCGCCGGGAAAAATCTTCGATCTTGCCGCTCAGTCGGCGCTTTTGCATCGTTCGCGTCCAGCTTTTCGATAACCCGGCAGCGGAGAGTAAACGGTGATACTGATCGTCATCAAACGGCATATGCCATGCGATGGCGGCAGCCTCCTGCACGGTCACATCGCTGACACGGGAAACCAACTCCAGCGGCGCGTCCGCAGACACTTTCCCTGGCGCTATCACGCTATACAACCATCCCACTTTACTCGTGTTTTGCATCAACTGCGCTATATCGCTGATATCAAAATGGTAATTGAGTTTATAGCAAGGCGAGCGCGGCTGGCTGACCTGAATTAATGCCTCTCCCCAGCGGAAAATATCGCCCATATAAACATTACTTTCCGTGAGACCGTCGGTTGAGAGATTTTCGCCAAACGCAGGCGCAACAAACAACTCCGCCTGTTCCGGAAATTCCCGCGCCCAGTAGAGATAATGCTCACGAGGATAATGACACAGCGCTCTGTCTGGTCCGCCGTGAACCTTTTTCTCCGCCTGCTCGTCACCTTCCAGCCCCAGCTCCGTCAGCATCAACTCACCATCAACCTGGATTTTGGCAATTGCGCTGGGTTTGCCTTCGGGATAAGCCTGAATCTTGCCTGTGTATACATCAACCGGATATCGCATCTGTTCCCTCTCCACGAGAAATTTCCCCATTAGACCATATTTATTTTATGTCAGGCGTGCTGTTTTCGCGGTAAGTATCCAGGCAGGAGCTCAATAGCAAACCGGACGAACGTTAGTTCATCCGGCTGTGGGGATTAAGGAAGCAGGTTTATTTCACCGTACCTAAAATTTCGATTTTCGCTGCTCTGGCTTTGACTTTACGTGACCAGATAGAGGTAAGAATTGGCACCAGAATCGAAGTCACAATGACCGCCGTCGCTACCAGCGAAGTTGCTGCCGGAGCCATCGGTTTAAACGCAGGCACCATTTCTGCAATCAGCACAGGTGTCGCTACCGCGGCCCCTGCGGAACTGGAAGCGGCAATTCCGGCAGTGCCATCGCCACCGCCAATCAATTTATCGGCGATAATCAACGGAATACCGGTCACGATAATTACTGCCACACCCAACAGGATCCCCAGCAAACCTGTCTGGGCAATTACAGTCAAATCAATGGTATTGCCTAGTGCGAAGGCAAAGAATGGAATCAGCGTCTGCACCGCTTTGCTGAAAAATTCTCGTAATTCAGGGTCAAGGTTCCCAAGGGCAAAGCCCACCAGGAACGGTAATACTGCGCCGACGAAAACATGCGGTTCAAACGAGGCAATCCCGGCAGTGCCCAGAATAATCATCGTCATGAGCGGCCCGGACTCCAACGACATCAACACAAATGCCCCAGCTTCTTCTTTCGTACCGTACTGCTGCATGATGGAAGCGTAAAGTCCGCCGTTGGTCATATCCATCGCCGCCACCAGCGCCAGCGTTGAAAGTCCGGCAAAGAATCCAACTTCAACACCATGTTCCGGAATAATACGCGAGGCAATTGCCGCAACCACCCACGCGACGGCAATTTTAGTTACCACCAGCGTACCGGATTTACGCAGTACCGTTCCCGTCGCGCTTAATTTTATTGACGCCCCCATGCAAAAAAACCACACCGCCAGAATGGGCACCGTACCGGTAATCATCCCGTTGGTGAATGCTCCAAAATATTTCCCCGCCCCCCGGCGAGAAGGTGTGGCACAGTGCGCCAAGGAATAGCGGGACGAGCATCATCCCCCCCGGGATTTTCTCAATCGAGCGTTTTATCTGCATTTCCATCACCTGTCGGCATATTTTTAAGGGCTGATGCGTAATTCCTCAATGGAGCATCAGTGTTGATGGAAACGAAGATAGACATTCATTTAATCAATAAAAGTGATCAAAACCACATCAATTGAAACACTGTTTTATTTTTATCGGATCATTGTTTTTATTTTGAAATTGATCACAAAAAAACCACCGCCGTTGGCGATGGTTCATTTTTTAAGCTGATATGCGGCCTATACGCCTCATTGCAGCAGGCGGCAAATGATTATTTTTTCGCCGCAAAACGTGCCGCTGCTTCGTCCCAGTTCACCACGTTCCAGAACTCTTTAATGTAGTCCGGACGGCGGTTCTGGAATTTCAGGTAGTAAGCATGTTCCCACACATCCAGGCCCAGAATCGGGAAGCCGGAAGCGCCAGAAATAGCTTCACCCATCAGCGGAGAATCCTGGTTAGCAGTAGAAACCACCGCCAGTTTATCGCCTTTCAGCACCAGCCATGCCCAGCCGGAACCAAAGCGGGAAGCTGCCGCTTTTTCAAATTCTGCTTTGAAGTTATCAACGGAGCCGAAGTCACGTTCGATAGCCGCTTTCAGGTCACCCTGCAGGGTGGTGCCTTTTTTCAGACCTTTCCAGAACAGGCTGTGGTTAGCGTGACCGCCAGCGTTGTTGCGCAGTACGGTTTTCTTGTCTGCTGGCAGCTGGTCCAGTTTGGTGATCAGCTCTTCAACCGGCAGGTTGGCAAATTCTGGCAGGCTTTCCAGCGCCGCGTTGGCGTTGTTTACGTAGGTCTGATGGTGTTTGGTGTGGTGGATTTCCATGGTCTGCTTATCGAAGTGCGGTTCCAGGGCATCGTAAGCATACGGCAGGGATGGCAGGGTATAGCTCATATTCATCTCCAGTATTGTCGGGCGGCCGATTGTTAATGCCGCGTAAGCAGTTGGTTCATTATAGTTAATTAAATGATATTGAAAATGATTATCAATGCCGTACTTTTCGTAAGGGTATGGTTTTGCAGGAAAATGCCCGAGATGTGAAGCAAATCACCCACTTAATGCCGTGATTGCCAGTAAATCGACAACGGCGGCAACAGGCGAAAGGTTAATCGACAGCACGATTTTTACACTCATCTCGTCGGAGATGTGAAGCGACGAAAAATGATGAGGATAAGAAGATGAGTAACGCGATTACGATGGGGATATTTTGGCATTTGATCGGCGCGGCCAGTGCAGCCTGTTTTTACGCTCCGTTCAAAAAAGTAAAAAAATGGTCATGGGAAACCATGTGGTCAGTCGGTGGGATTGTTTCGTGGATTATTCTGCCGTGGGCCATCAGCGCCCTGTTACTACCGGATTTCTGGGCGTATTACAGCTCGTTTAGTCTCTCTACGCTGCTGCCTGTTTTTCTGTTCGGCGCTATGTGGGGGATCGGTAATATCAACTATGGCCTGACCATGCGTTATCTCGGCATGTCGATGGGAATTGGCATCGCCATTGGCATTACGTTGATTGTCGGTACGCTGATGACGCCAATTATCAACGGCAATTTCGATGTGCTGATTAATACCGAAGGCGGACGCATGACGTTGCTCGGCGTTCTGGTGGCGCTGATTGGCGTAGGGATTGTAACTCGAGCCAGGCAGTTGAAAGAGCGCAAGATGGGCATTAAAGCCGAAGAGTTCAATCTGAAAAAAGGGCTGGTGCTGGCGGTGATGTGCGGCATTTTCTCTGCCGGGATGTCCTTTGCGATGAACGCCGCAAAACCGATGCATGAAGCCGCTGCCGCACTTGGCGTCGATCCACTGTATGTCGCTCTGCCAAGCTATGTTGTCATCATGGGCGGCGGCGCGATCATTAACCTCGGTTTCTGTTTTATTCGTCTGGCAAAAGTGAAGGATTTGTCGCTAAAAGCCGACTTCTCGCTGGCAAAACCGCTGATCATTCACAATGTGTTACTCTCGGCACTGGGCGGGTTGATGTGGTATCTGCAATTCTTTTTCTATGCCTGGGGCCACGCCCGCATTCCGGCGCAGTATGACTACATCAGTTGGATGCTGCATATGAGTTTCTATGTATTGTGCGGCGGTATCGTCGGGCTGGTGCTGAAAGAGTGGAACAATGCAGGACGCCGTCCGGTAACGGTGTTGAGCCTCGGTTGTGTGGTGATTATTGTCGCCGCTAACATCGTCGGCATCGGCATGGCGAATTAATCTTTCTGCGAATTGAGATGACGCCACTGGCTGGGCGTCATCCCGGTTTCCCGGGTAAACACCACCGAAAAATAGTTACTATCTTCAAAGCCACATTCGGTCGAAATATCACTGATTAACAGGCGGCTATGCTGGAGAAGATATTGCGCATGACACACTCTGACCTGCCGCAGATATTGATTGATGGTCATTCCAGTCTGCTGGCGAAATTGCTGACGCAAAACGCGCTCACTGCACGATGCCTCATCACAAAATTTATCCAGCGCAAAGGGACTTTTCAGGCTAGCCGCCAGCCGGGTAATCAGCTTATCCAGCAACGTTTCGCTGGATGTTGGCGGCAACGAATCACTGGTGTAACGATGGCGATTCAGCAACATCACCAACTGCCCGAACAGCAACTCAGCCATTTCGTTAGCAAACGACACATGCTGACTACTTTCATGCTCAAGCTGACCGATAACCTGCCGCGCCTGCGCCATCCCCACGCTACCTAAGCGCCAGTGTGGTTGCCCTGCGCTGGCGCTAAATCCCGGAATCGCTCCCTGCCAGTCAAGATTCAGCTTCAGCCGCTCCGGGCAATAAATAATATTCTGCAAAACCAGATCGTTAACGGAAGCGTAGGAGTGTTTATCGTCAGCATGAATGTAAAAGAGATCGCCACGGGTAATGCGATAAGGGCGATCGTTGAGTACATGCAGACCATTACCGCGCCAGACAATCACCAGCTCACAAAAATCATGTGTATGTTCGGCAAAAACATCTTGCGGATAACGGTCAGCCACAGCGACTGCCTGCTGGTCGCTGGCAAAAAAATCATCTTTGAGAAGTTTTAACTGATGCGCCACCGTGGCTACCTCGGCCAGAGAACGAAGTTGATTATTCGCAATATGGCGTACAAATACGTTGAGAAGATTCGCGTTATTGCAGAAAACCATCCCGTCCCTGACGAATATCACGCGGTGACCAGTTAAACTCTCGGCGAAAAAGCGTCGAAAAGTGGTTACTGTCGCTGAATCCACAGCGATAGGCGATATCAGTAACGCTGGCCTCGCTGTGGCGTAGTAGATGTCGGGCTTTCATCAGTCGCAGGCGGTTCAGGTAACGCTGAGGCGTCAGTCCCGTTTGCTGCTTAAGCTGCCGATGTAGCGTACGCAGCGAAAGAGAAAATTGCTCCGCCACGGCATCCCAATTCACCTCATCGGCAAAATGGTCCTCCAGCCAGGCCAGAAGCAAGTTGAGACGTGATGCGCTGTTTTCCAGGTTCTCCTGCAAACTGCTTTTACGCAGCAAGAGCAGTAATTGCATAAACAAGATCTCGCGACTGGCGGTCGAGGGTAAATCATTTTCCCCTTCCTGCTGTTCCATCTGTGCAACCAGCTGTCGCACCTGCTGCAATACGCTGTGGTTAACGCGCCAGTGGGAAGGATACTGCCCATCCAGCTCTTGTGGCAGCAACTGATTCAGCCCGGCGAGAAACTGAAATCGATCCGGCGAGCGATACAGCACATTAGTCAGACACAGATTATCGGTATGTTCATACAGATGCCGATCATGGTCGCGCACAAAACAGACCGTGCCACCGGTGATGGTATAGGGCTGCCCATTAAACACATGAATACCCGTGCCATGTTCGACAATCACAATTTCATGAAAATCATGATGATGTTCAGGAAAATCCGCCTGCGGGAGCCGGGGTTCTATCGCCACGGACGCGTTACCAGACGGAAAAAAATCCACACTATGTAATACGGTCATACTGGCCTCCTGATGTCGTCAACACGGCGAAATAGTAATCACGAGGTCAGGTTCTTACCTTAAATTTTCGACGGAAAACCACGTAAAAAACGTCGATTTTTCAAGATACAGCGTGAATTTTCAGGAAATGCGGTGAGCATCACATCACCACAATTCAGCAAATTGTGAACATCATCACGTTCATCTTTCCCTGGTTGCCAATGGCCCATTTTCCTGTCAGTAACGAGAAGGTCGCGAATTCAGGCGCTTTTTAGACTGGTCGTAATGAAATTCAGCAGGATCACATTATGACCTTTCGCAATTGTGTCGCCGTCGATCTCGGCGCATCCAGTGGGCGCGTGATGCTGGCGCGTTACGAGCGTGAATGCCGCAGCCTGACGCTGCGCGAAATCCATCGTTTTAACAATGGGCTGCATAGTCAGAACGGCTATGTCACCTGGGATGTGGATAGCCTGGAAAGTGCCATTCGCCTTGGATTAAACAAGGTGTGCGAGGAAGGGATTCGTATCGATAGCATTGGGATTGATACCTGGGGCGTGGACTTTGTGCTGCTCGACCAACAGGGTCAGCGTGTGGGCCTGCCCGTTGCTTATCGCGATAGCCGCACCAATGGCCTGATGGCGCAGGCACAACAACAACTCGGCAAACGCGATATTTATCAACGTAGCGGCATCCAGTTTCTGCCCTTCAATACGCTTTATCAGTTACGGGCGCTGACGGAGCAACAACCTGAACTTATTCCACACATTGCTCACGCTCTGCTAATGCCGGATTATTTTAGTTATCGCCTTACCGGCAAGATGAACTGGGAGTACACCAACGCCACAACCACGCAACTGGTCAATATCAATAGCGACGACTGGGACGAGTCGCTACTGGCGTGGAGCGGTGCCAACAAAGCCTGGTTTGGTCGCCCGACGCATCCGGGTAATGTCATAGGTCACTGGATTTGCCCGCAGGGTAATGAGATTCCGGTGGTCGCCGTTGCCAGCCATGATACCGCCAGCGCGGTTATCGCCTCGCCGTTAAACGGTTCACGCGCCGCTTATCTCTCTTCTGGTACCTGGTCATTGATGGGCTTCGAAAGCCAGACGCCATTTACCAATGACACGGCGCTGGCAGCCAACATCACCAATGAAGGCGGGGCGGAAGGTCGCTATCGGGTGCTGAAAAATATTATGGGCTTATGGCTGCTTCAGCGGGTGCTTAAGGAGCGGAAAATCAACGATCTCCCGGCGCTTATCGTCGCGACACAGTCACTTCCGGCCTGCCGCTTCATCATCAATCCCAATGACGATCGCTTTATTAATCCTGAGGCGATGTGCAGCGAAATTCAGGCTGCGTGTCGGGAAACGGCGCAACCGATCCCGGAAAGTGATGCTGAACTGGCGCGCTGCATTTTCGACAGTCTGGCGCTGCTGTATGCCGATGTGTTGCATGAGCTGGCGCAGCTACGCGGTGAAGATTTCTCGCAACTGCATATTGTCGGCGGAGGCTGTCAGAACACGCTGCTCAACCAGCTATGTGCCGATGCCTGCGGTATTCGGGTGATCGCCGGGCCTGTTGAAGCCTCGACGCTCGGCAATATCGGCATCCAGTTAATGACGCTGGATGAACTCAACAATGTGGATGATTTCCGTCAGGTCGTCAGCACCACCGCGAATCTGACCACCTTTACCCCTAATCCTGACAGTGAAATTGCGCACTACGTGGCGCGGATTCACTCTACACGAAAGACAAAGGAGCTTTGCGCATGACCACTCAACTGGAACAGGCCTGGGAGCTGGCGAAACAGCGTTTCGCGGCGGTGGGGATTGATGTCGAGGAGGCGCTGCGCCAACTTGATCGTTTACCCGTTTCAATGCACTGCTGGCAGGGCGATGATGTTTCCGGTTTTGAAAACCCGGAAGGTTCATTGACCGGTGGGATTCAGGCAACTGGTAATTATCCGGGCAAAGCGCGTAATGCCAGTGAGCTACGTGCCGATCTGGAACAGGCTATGCGGCTGATTCCGGGGCCGAAACGGCTTAATTTACATGCCATCTATCTGGAATCAGACACGCCAGTCTCGCGCGATCAGATCAAACCAGAGCACTTCAAAAACTGGGTTGAATGGGCGAAAGCCAATCAGCTCGGTCTGGATTTTAACCCCTCCTGTTTCTCGCATCCGCTAAGCGCCGATGGCTTTACGCTTTCCCATGCCGACGACAGCATTCGCCAGTTCTGGATTGATCACTGCAAAGCCAGCCGTCGCGTTTCGGCCTATTTTGGCGAGCAACTCGGCACACCATCGGTGATGAACATCTGGATCCCGGATGGTATGAAAGATATCACCGTTGACCGTCTCGCCCCGCGTCAGCGTCTGCTGGCAGCACTGGATGAGGTGATCAGCGAGAAGCTAAACCCTGCGCACCATATCGACGCCGTTGAGAGCAAATTGTTTGGCATTGGCGCAGAGAGCTACACGGTTGGCTCCAATGAGTTTTACATGGGGTATGCCACCAGCCGCCAGACTGCGCTGTGCCTGGACGCCGGGCACTTCCACCCGACTGAAGTGATTTCCGACAAGATTTCCGCCGCCATGCTGTATGTGCCGCAGTTGCTGCTGCACGTCAGCCGTCCGGTTCGCTGGGACAGCGATCACGTAGTGCTGCTGGATGATGAAACCCAGGCAATTGCCAGTGAGATTGTGCGTCACGATCTGTTTAACCGGGTGCATATCGGCCTTGACTTCTTCGATGCCTCTATCAACCGCATTGCCGCGTGGGTCATTGGTACACGCAATATGAAAAAAGCCCTGCTGCGTGCGTTGCTGGAACCTACCGCTGAGCTGCGCAAGCTGGAAGCGGCGGGCGATTACACTGCGCGTCTGGCACTGCTGGAAGAGCAGAAATCGTTGCCGTGGCAGGCGGTCTGGGAAATGTATTGCCAACGTCACGATACGCCAGCAGGTAGCGAATGGCTGGAGAGCGTGCGGGCTTATGAGAAAGAAATTTTGAGTCGCCGCGGGTAAACACTGCCGGATGCGGCGCGAGCGCCTTATCCGGCCTAAGGGTCGGCAACAGTTGTAGGCCTGATAAGACGCGACAGCGTCGCATCAGGCATTGATTGCCGGATGCGGCGCGAGCGCCTTATCCGGCCTACGGGTCGTGCATCCGACAACACCGAATTTACAGGAACACAGAACATGCAAAACATTACTCAGTCCTGGTTTGTCCAGGGAATGATCAAAGCCACCACCGACGCCTGGCTGAAAGGCTGGGATGAGCGCAACGGCGGCAACCTGACGCTACGCCTGGATGACGCCGATATCGCACCATATCACGACAATTTCCACCAACAACCGCGCTATATCCCGCTCAGCCAGCCCATGCCTTTACTGGCAAATACACCGTTTATTGTCACCGGCTCGGGCAAATTCTTCCGTAACGTCCAGCTTGATCCTGCGGCTAACTTAGGCATCGTAAAAGTCGACAGCGACGGCGCGGGCTACCACATTCTTTGGGGGTTAACCAACGAAGCCGTCCCCACTTCCGAACTTCCGGCTCACTTCCTTTCCCACTGCGAGCGCATTAAAGCCACCAACGGCAAAGATCGGGTGATCATGCACTGCCACGCCACCAACCTGATCGCCCTCACCTATGTACTTGAAAACGACACCGCGGTCTTCACTCGCCAACTGTGGGAAGGCAGCACCGAGTGTCTGGTGGTATTCCCGGATGGCGTTGGCATTTTGCCGTGGATGGTGCCCGGCACGGACGAAATCGGCCAGGCGACCGCACAAGAGATGCAAAAACATTCGCTGGTGTTGTGGCCCTTCCACGGCGTCTTCGGCAGCGGACCGACGCTGGATGAAACCTTCGGTTTAATCGACACCGCAGAAAAATCAGCACAAGTATTAGTGAAGGTTTATTCGATGGGCGGCATGAAACAGACCATCAGCCGTGAAGAGTTGATAGCGCTCGGCAAGCGTTTCGGCGTTACGCCACTCGCCAGTGCGCTGGCGCTGTAAGGAGCAAACATGATCCGCAAAGCCTTTGTCATGCAGGTAAACCCCGACGCCCACGAAGAGTATCAGCGTCGGCATAATCCCATCTGGCCAGAACTGGAAGCAGTGCTGAAATCTCACGGTGCGCATAACTACGCCATCTATCTCGACAAAGCGCGTAATCTGCTGTTTGCCATGGTAGAGATTGAATCTGAAGAACGCTGGAATGCGGTTGCCAGCACTGATGTTTGCCAACGTTGGTGGAAATATATGACCGATGTTATGCCCGCTAACCCGGATAACAGCCCGGTGAGTAGCGAGCTGCAAGAAGTGTTTTACCTGCCTTAATGAGTTGCGGTGCCGGAAAATATCCAGCACCGCGCCTTCATCAGAAGAAGTATTTAAAGCGAACGCGTGCGCCGTAACGGTCATCAGTATCATCACCGTGTTTTTTATCACCGTCGCTATCCAGAATGGAGTAATACGTCCCGAGGTAAATATTAAAGTTCTCCATATCCATCACATTAGCGAACTGATAAGACGCATGAATGGTGTGAATGGAGTACGTCCCTTCATCATCAATCCAGCAGTCGTTATCACAAACTACACCGCTGAATTCATCAATCTTATTGTGCGCGTAGATATAACCGAGCTCGAAACGTTTCCACAGCGCGTTAATCCCGGCAGTGAAATCTTTCTCATTATTAGCATCTAAATAGGCGGTATTAAGATTAACCACAATGCCATTGTCCGGATCCGTTTTCAGGCCGTTCCAGGTCATGCTCATCCCATAGCCGGTACGATCGGACTGATCGACAAAATTACCCTTGCTATCGGTATAACCATAAGCATTATTTACCACGTTCGCTTCCATCGCTGCGGAAACGGTGAATTCTTCCGTCGGCGACCAGGCAATTACTGGGCGCAGATAAGCAACATTTTTCTGCTGCTCCATATCGCGTCCATGATAATTACCGTCATTATATAAAGATGTTCCGTCTTCAAGTAACGTGTTTAATTCAAAATACCAGTTATCGAGTTGTTTGCTGACGAGGAAATTACCGCCAGCGTTAGAGCGCCCGCGGCCCTCTTTCATCATATAGATATAACCGCTGCCATCGTCATAAAGATCGTTCGCAGTATTACCGGAATGTTCAACAAAGGTATCCTGATTCAGCGGGAACATATCGTAGGCTTCAAAACGGCCTACTTTGACCTTCCAGTCGTTTTCTTTGCCAAAGAAGAATACCGCATCATCGATATTTACTGAACCGTGCATATCACCCAGCGGTTGTGCGGAGAACCCGGCGAAATAACCGTTGTCCATCTTTCGCATACCGTCAAAACCTAACAGAATACGACCATTGAGATTCCACTGTTCATTAGTGGGATCGCTATTCACATCAGCGTTGGTCATTGCCAGCAGGCCATGATTACTTTCCGCATCCATATTAAATTCTACGTCGCCGTAGATTTTTAAATCGCCATAACCTGAAAGCAAAAGATTAGGTGAGGTGGCATTTTTCTTTGCAGATTCCGCCGTTGCCTGTCCATTTACCGGCGTATTGCTCTGAGCGGCCTTAATTTCGCGGATCTCAGCGGCTTGTTGTGTCTGCAGCTGTTTAACCTGGCTCTCTGCTTTTGCCGCCCGCATTTCTGCCGCTTCCAGGCGTTCTTCCAGCAATGCCATGCGTTGTTCCAGCGTTAAATGCTGTGTTTTTGCCATACCGGTACTACATGCCAATAATAAACCGATGGCTAAAGATAATGTCGATTTTTTCATTATTTACGTTCCCTGAAATAAAGGAGACCCTACGCTTTCCAAAAGGAATACGTATATAGAGAAATATAAGGTGTGCACTTTCGAATTTTTAATCCAACTTCAGCAGGCCGATGGATAGTATCCCGCCGCATAATATGAGTAAATCCGCTGATTTCCTGGAACGTGAGGAATATAACAATAGTGCCGTTTTTAACTAAATATCGTAAAAAATATTAGATATGATTCACGCTGACTCATAAGCCACAAATATAAATAACGTTTAGACAAATTATCTGAGACATTTAAACATTCACAAAATCATTAAATAATAACTCTTTATTCACAAGATTTATTTTACCTACTAATATGTGCCTTACGCCGCAAAATTTATCCTTCACTCTGCTTTATATTGTCACGACTTCACGACATATCCGCGCTCATCACAAACCCGCCCCGCTATTACAATTAACTGAAATATTTTTTCATGGAGTCCGATTAATGGCAGCTCTTACTGCAAGCTGTATTGACCTGAATATTCAGGGCAATGGCGCTTATTCCGTTCTGAAGCAGTTGGCGACAATAGCGTTACAAAACGGTTTTATCACCGACTCACACCAGTTCCTGCAAACCCTGCTGCTGCGCGAAAAAATGCACTCTACTGGATTTGGTTCCGGTGTCGCCGTGCCGCACGGTAAAAGCGCCTGCGTTAAACAACCGTTCGTATTATTCGCCCGCAAAGCGCAGGCTATTGACTGGAAAGCCAGCGATGGCGAAGACGTCAATTGCTGGATCTGCCTCGGCGTGCCGCAAAGCGGCGAAGAGGATCAGGTCAAAATCATCGGCACACTGTGTCGCAAAATTATTCACAAGGAATTTATTCATCAACTGCAACAGGGCGATACCGACCAGGTGCTTGCCTTGTTAAATCAAACCCTCAGCTCATAAGGAAGTGGCGATGGAGTCATCCTTACGTATTGTCGCGATCACCAACTGCCCCGCCGGGATCGCTCACACCTACATGGTGGCGGAAGCCCTGGAACAGAAAGCCCGTTCTCTCGGTCATACCATAAAAGTGGAAACTCAAGGGTCCAGTGGCGTTGAAAACCGCTTATCCAGCGAAGAGATTGCCGCTGCCGATTACGTCATTCTCGCTACCGGGCGTGGCCTGAGCGGTGATGATCGCGCGCGGTTTGCCGGGAAGAAAGTTTATGAGATTGCCATCTCCCAGGCGTTGAAAAATATCGACCAGATTTTCAGCGAATTACCGACAAACTCGCAGCTTTTTGCCGCAGATAGCGGCGTGAAGCTTGGCAAACAGGAAGTGCAAAGCGGTAGCGTGATGAGCCACCTGATGGCGGGCGTCTCTGCGGCGCTGCCGTTTGTCATCGGCGGTGGTATCCTGGTGGCGCTTGCCAACATGCTGGTGCAGTTCGGTTTGCCGTATACCGATATGTCGAAAGGCGCGCCGTCGTTTACCTGGGTAGTTGAATCCATCGGTTACCTTGGCTTCACCTTTATGATCCCCATCATGGGCGCTTATATTGCCTCGTCGATTGCCGATAAACCGGCTTTCGCTCCGGCGTTTCTGGTTTGCTATCTGGCGAACGACAAAGCGCTGCTCGGCACCCAGTCGGGTGCGGGATTCCTCGGCGCGGTGGTGCTGGGGCTGGCGATTGGCTATTTCGTCTTCTGGTTCCGCAAAGTGCGCCTTGGCAAAGCATTACAACCGCTGCTCGGTTCAATGCTGATCCCGTTCGTTACTCTGCTGGTTTTCGGCGTGCTCACTTACTACGTTATCGGGCCGGTGATGTCCGACCTCATGGGCGGGCTGCTCCACTTCCTGAATACCATTCCTCCATCAATGAAGTTTGCGGCAGCGTTTCTGGTCGGTGCGATGCTGGCGTTCGATATGGGCGGCCCCATCAATAAAACCGCCTGGTTCTTCTGCTTCTCACTGCTGGAAAAACACATTTATGACTGGTACGCCATCGTCGGCGTTGTCGCGCTGATGCCGCCCGTCGCGGCGGGTCTTGCGACGTTCATTGCGCCCAAACTGTTTACCCGACAGGAAAAAGAGGCTGCCAGTAGTGCCATTGTGGTCGGTGCCACAGTCGCAACCGAACCGGCTATTCCTTACGCTCTGGCAGCTCCGTTGCCGATGATTACCGCCAATACGCTGGCGGGCGGCATTACCGGCGTGCTGGTGATCGCTTTCGGAATCAAACGTCTGGCACCTGGTTTGGGTATCTTTGACCCGCTGATCGGCCTGATGTCGCCGGTGGGTTCGTTTTATCTGGTGCTGGCGATTGGCCTCGCGCTGAACATTTCATTCATTATCGTCCTGAAAGGATTGTGGTTACGCCGCAAAGCGAAAGCCGCGCAACAGGAGCTTGTCCATGAACATTGAGTTACTGCAACAGTTGTGCGAAGCCAGCGCCGTCAGCGGCGATGAACAGGAAGTTCGCGACATTCTGATAAACACGCTGGAACCTTGCGTGAATGAAACCACCTTCGATGGTCTGGGCAGCTTTGTTGCCCGTAAGGGGAATAAAGGTCCAAAAGTTGCCGTTGTCGGACATATGGATGAAGTCGGCTTTATGGTCACCCACATCGACGAGAGCGGTTTTCTGCGTTTTACCACCATTGGCGGCTGGTGGAATCAGTCGATGCTCAACCACCGGGTAACCATACGCACACACAAGGGAGTGAAAATCCCTGGTGTGATTGGTTCCGTCGCGCCTCATGCGTTAACGGAAAAGCAAAAGCAACAACCGCTGTCATTTGATGAGATGTTCATTGATATTGGCGCGAACAGTCGCGAAGAGGTGGAAAAGCGCGGCGTGGAAATTGGTAATTTTATTAGCCCGGAAGCCAATTTTGCCTGCTGGGGCGAAGATAAAGTGGTCGGCAAGGCGTTGGATAACCGCATCGGCTGCGCAATGATGGCTGAACTATTGCAGACGGTGAATAATCCCGAAATTACGCTGTATGGCGTTGGCAGTGTGGAAGAAGAAGTTGGGCTACGCGGGGCGCAAACCTCGGCGGAACACATTAAACCGGACGTCGTGATCGTGTTGGATACCGCCGTAGCGGGCGATGTTCCGGGCATTGATAACATTAAATACCCGCTGAAACTGGGCCAGGGGCCGGGGCTGATGCTGTTTGACAAGCGCTACTTCCCCAACCAGAAACTGGTAGCAGCGTTAAAAAGCTGTGCCGCACATAACGATTTACCGCTGCAATTTTCCACCATGAAAACCGGTGCGACGGATGGCGGGCGCTACAACGTGATGGGCGGCGGGCGTCCGGTTGTCGCGCTGTGTCTGCCAACTCGTTATCTGCACGCCAACAGCGGTATGATTTCAAAAGCCGATTACGAAGCTCTGCTCACGCTGATACGGGGTTTTCTGACGACCTTAACTGCGGAGAAAGTCAACGCGTTTAGCCAGTTCCGTCAGGTGGATTAATGCTAAACGAACGCCAGTTAAAGATTGTCGATCTGCTGGAGCAACAGCCGCGCACGCCTGGCGAGCTGGCGCAACAGACTGGCGTTTCAGGCAGGACCATCCTGCGTGATATTGACTATCTCAACTTCACCCTTAACGGCAAAGCCCGCATTTTCGCCAGTGGCAGTGCGGGCTATCAGCTGGAAATCTTCGAGCGCCGCAGCTTTTTTCAGTTGCTGCAAAAGCACGATAACGACGATCGGCTGCTGGCGCTGTTATTACTGAATACTTTCACTCCCCGTGCGCAACTCGCCTCGGCGCTTAATTTGCCAGAAACGTGGGTAGCAGAGCGTCTGCCCCGGTTAAAACAGCGTTATGAACGCACTTGTTGCCTGGCCAGCCGCCCTGGTTTGGGCCATTTCATTGATGAGACAGAAGAGAAACGCGTTATCTTGCTGGCGAACTTGCTGCGCAAAGATCCGTTTTTAATTCCGCTGGCGGGCATAACACGAGACAACCTTCAGCATTTATCCACGGCCTGCGACAACCAACACCGCTGGCCGCTCATGCAGGGTGATTATCTCTCCAGCCTGATTCTGGCGATTTACGCCCTGCGTAATCAACTGACCGATGAGTGGCCGCAATATCCCGGTGACGAGATAAAACAAATCGTTGAACATAGCGGTCTGTTTCTTGGTGATAACGCTGTAAGAACCCTGACGGGTTTGATAGAGAAACAGCATCAGCAAGCGCAGGTAATTTCAGCCGATAATGTGCAGGGGTTGCTGCAAAGGGTGCCGGGCATCGCGTCATTGAATATTATTGATGCGCAGCTGGTTGAGAATATTACCGGGCATTTATTACGTTGCCTTGCCGCACCAGTGTGGATTGCTGAGCACCGCCAGAGCAGCATGAATAACCTGAAAGCCGCCTGGCCTGCGGCCTTTGATATGAGTCTGCACTTTATTACGCTACTGCGTGAACAGCTCGATATTCCTCTTTTCGACAGCGATCTGATCGGTTTGTATTTTGCCTGTGCGCTGGAACGGCATCAAAACGAACGCCAGCCGATCATTTTGCTCTCGGACCAGAACGCGATTGCCACCATTAATCAGCTCGCCATTGAGCGCGATGTTTTACATTGTCGGGTGATTATTGCCCGTAGCTTAAGCGAACTTGTTGCCATTCGCGAAGAGATTGAGCCGTTATTGATCATTAACAACAGCCATTATTTACTGGATGACGCGGTCAATAATTACATCACCGTAAAAAATATCATTACGGCTGCCGGTATCGAACAAATAAAACATTTTCTGGCGACGGCATTTATTCGCCAGCAACCGGAGCGTTTTTTCTCTGCCCCCGGAAGTTTTCATTATTCGAATGTACGCGGTGAAAGCTGGCAACATATTACCCGGCAAATTTGTGCGCAATTAGTGGCACAACACCATATTACCGCCGATGAAGCGCAACGGATCATCGCCCGCGAAGGCGAAGGTGAAAACCTGATTGTTAATCGCCTCGCCATCCCACATTGCTGGAGCGAACAGGAGCGACGTTTTCGTGGATTTTTTATTACCCTCGCCCAACCAGTTGAGGTGAATAACGAAGTCATTAACCATGTCTTGATCGCCTGCGCCGCCGCCGATGCGCGTCACGAGTTGAAAATATTCAGCTATCTGGCAAGCGTATTGTGTCAGCATCCGGCAGAGGTTATTGCCGGGTTAACAGGATATGAGGCATTTATGGAGTTACTTCACAAGGGGTGAACTGTGTCGGATGCGCCGCATCCGACACTGCATTTATCATCAAAAACGTTTAACGCAGGCTATTATAGTCATCAACCATTTCGTTGTACTCGCGTAATGCTCTCGGGAAAGAGTCTTCGACCATCCAGCTTGAGTTTGCGTCCTGAAGTTGCTCTTTATCCCAGTCAGAGTACGGGACTTTATCTCTGATGCGGCGAACGTATTTTTTAGCCTCGAGTTGATACTGGCCTGCCGAATTAATAAACGAGAAATTCATGCCGCCTTTATCCGCTTCTTTGGCCTGCGCCACCAGCGTTTCCAGTTCAGACACTTTCTTCATTGCCGCTTCTGCATCAAACTTATCTTGCGATATCAGGTTATTAATTTGTTTCGCTGAAATCATGACTGCCAGAGAGTAGTAGTGGAATGTTTTCCCTTCTCTTTCTTCAATATTTTTCAGTTCCGCAAGCTGACGCTTATCATTAATTTCCTGAATCGCCGCATGATAAGATTCGGCTACAGGTTCAAAGGCTTCCAGATTTTTTAAGAATGTCTGGTGCAGCGTTTTCCCTTTCGCAAACGCATCGTCTTTATAATTTTCCTGGGTGTAATATTTATCCATTTCGTTAATGGTATTACCCAACGCCACGGCAGCATCGATATAACTCACCGCCACGCCATCAATTGGTTGCAGCGCAGGCGTTAACGCCACAGCACTTTTTACGCCTTTTTCACACTCAGCGAGGTTGGATTCACTAATGCCGTAGATGCCATAAACAGTACGCTCTTCACCGGTAGGCCCCTGTTTAAAATCTTTCAGCCAGTCAGCATAACGCGCCAGACTGCGCTGTACCGGGATCTGTAACTTGTTGTAGCACTTGATATAGACATCCATTTTTTCGTCGAAAACCGCTTGTTCATCGACCACCGGTTGCGCAGGTGTTTCAGGTTTAGCTTCTGCTTTTGCAACGGGAGCTTCAGTAGGTTTCGCTTCAGGAGCTGGTGCGGCAGGTTGACTATTGGCAGGCGGGAGCGTTTCTGTTTCGGCTTTTTTATCATCACAACCCGTCAGACCGAGGGACATGATGGCGACTATAATAGCGGAAGATAATAAATTCCTTTTCATTTAATTGCCTTATAAATATATAGATAAGAGAGTGAACATAATAAATGAAAAAAGAAAACGCCACTACACGCATTTTGTTTATAAATAAAATAATAAAATTCACGAAATGAATAAGTCCTGCAATTTAATATATTTCGCAGGACTTATTTTAATTAATTGCTCAAACGCTGCGGATGGGTATAAACCGTTGCCCGACCCGGTTTACAAAAACCTACCAGTGTCAGATTACAGCGCTCAGCCACTTCTACAGCAAGCGTGGTCGCGGCAGACACCGCAAACAAAATCTCTACGCCGCACATCGCCGACTTTTGCACCATTTCATAACTGGCACGACTGGAAACCAGTACCGCACCTTGCTGCCAGCTTTCCCCTTCTTGTGACCGGCGGCCTAACAGTTTGTCCAGCGCCACATGGCGACCCACGTCTTCATGCCCGCCGACCAGTTCGCCAGATGGCAACATCCAGGCAGCGGCGTGAGTACAACCAGTCAGTTGCCCCACTGGCTGAAAATCGTTGAGATGACGTAATGCATCATCCAGTTTGTTGAGATCAAACGTCTGGGTGAACGGTAGCGGCTGCACCGGTTTTCCGATGTCATTAAGTTGCTCCACGCCGCATACGCCACAGCCCGTACGTCCCGCCAGCGCCCGGCGGCGCTCCTTCAACCCCATAAAGCGGCGGCTGGAAAGCTCAATTTGTACTTCAAGACCATTACAGGAAGGAACGACATCCATGCCGAAGATATCGCGCGGACTTTCGATAATCCCCTCGGAAAGCGAAAAACCGAGCGCAAAGTACTCAAGGTCTTTGGGCGACGCCATCATCACCACATGCGAAATGCCGTTGTAGACCAGCGCAACGGGAACTTCTTCCGCGACCTCATCTAACCGTGGGTGTTGTAAATCATCACGCCGCCATAACTCAATTTGACGAACACCTGTGATATTTGTCACATTTTCGATTTCTTTTCGCTGTGTTTTTTTCACTTTCTCTTAACCAGATAAGAACACACACACCAACATTATGGTATTCTGTTACAAACCCTTCCTGGATGGAGGGAAATTGAGCCAATTCTGGACCTTTGCGGCCCCTTCCGCAAAGAAAAATAACTCCCACTCCCTGCACACGCAGCAAGCGAATGTAAATGGGACGTGACAATGTCGAAACAAGGAGCAATCCATGCAGGTCAGCAGAAGGCAGTTCTTTAAGATCTGCGCTGGCGGTATGGCAGG
>ERZ773164.478-NODE-478-length-46763-cov-8.722895_pt1 | contig 46763 bp, 62 predicted proteins | sample MGYA00511917_ERZ773164 | MGnify/ENA primary metagenome ERZ773164 (study PRJEB29015, sample SAMEA2737847) | human gut metagenome | biome: human gut; feature: human-associated habitat; material: faeces | place: China | collected 2012 ...
TCTGACTGAGAGTTTACTCACTTAGCCGCGTGTCCACTATTGCTGGGTAAGATCAAAGCTGTTCCTCCACCATAAGTCTGCGTACAACCTTTTCTGATAGCCGAACCCCCTCATGCCTGAGCATCGCATGCAGGCGACGATAGCCATAACACTGATAATTACTGTTAAAGATATCTGTCAGCATCGTACGTATCGTGGCGTATTTATCACCGGCTTTCAGTGCAGCCCGGTGATAAAAATAACTGCTACGGGCAAGGCCCAGAACATGCAGTAATTCTGTCAGGGGATATGTTTGTCTCAGGGCATCAGCGATCTTTGTTTTTTCTCTGTTGTTCAGGTGACTGATACTGATGCCCGGATCTTTTTTTATGATTTCCTCCGCCTTTTTCAGAATATCCAGCTCCATCTGCCGGCGGCGTATTTCCTGATTCAGTCGGGCGACTTCCTCCCGCAACGCATCGCGTTCTGCCTCTAGGGAAGGTTCGTTATGTTTACGCATAGTCTGGTAAGCACTGTTGCCGATAATTTCATCTTTCCATTTATACAATACCGCACGACTGACACCAATACGCCTGGCGATTTCACTGGCTGATACTTGTCGTGTACAGAGTGCCATGACAGCCTGACGTTTGACTTCTGATTCAAAGGGCACAACCGGGTTGGCCTTACTGGTAAATATACGTCGTCTGTCGGGATAAAGCTCATTAACCCAGCGAGCGAGCACATCAGTGCAGGGATAACCCAGGGCTCTGCTGGTAAACGCCAGGCAGCAGCCGTGGTTAAGATAATGTTCAACGGCAACCTGTTTTTGCTCATCGGAGTAACGGTGCTTATGACGAATGGATTCTTTTGTGCCACCACCTGCTTCCCATGAGCGGATCCAACGCCGCAGATTTCTTTTCGAAGGGTAGCCCAGTTCGCGTACGACGGGAGCCAGCTTCTTACCATATTTGAAATAAAGCTCAATGGCGCGGATTTTTTCTTCTTCAGTAAACATGTTTTATCTCCTGAGAGTCCAGGAAATCGTCCGCAGCCCCATTTTTACCGTCTTATATCACTGGCGCTGACATGATTGACACGCTGAAGTCAGTCAGAAGGCTGTTCAGTAATCTGGTGACCGCCTCCTGCCTGCGCCTGTCTGCTGGAGTCATAGAGGAATTACCTGTTAACGACGGCGATATCATGACATTCATGCAGATCTGCAAATCCATCACCGTGTCAGTAGACTGTGAGGAGATCATTAAGCTCATCTATCTTCGTCGCTACTTTGAAATCGTTGACGAACGTGGCGATGCTTATCAGCTTCTGTCCAATCTATTCCATCGACGCGTCGCCCCGCTGGATTATCGCGAGCCTGCTGCTGCGGGCTCGGGCTACCCCAAAATGGCTCCTGAGAAAATTCAGCAGGCCTTGCGGGATATCCGGGAGTATGTGGACAGTTTTGATTACCCGCGACTTCAGGCTCTCGTCAGCAGCCCAGATGAAATAAAAAATTTGTACCGTCGCTGTCGTAACGGCTATGAAAAACTGCAGGTATTCCGTTTACTGGAACTGGATTAGGACCATCCGGTGATACGAAAATTTGTTAACGAAACGTACCACATTGAAAATGAGTTCATCTGTCTACTGGATCCGTCCAGATTCGATTTCATCCCGGAGTACATGATTATGGAATGTGACAAGCTCATCGCCCTGCCATCAGTAGCAAACCAGAGCTCGGTTGCCCGTATCGCTTGAGTCACTGTTTTTACCGCCATAATTTCGAAAGATAGGCTTTAGTTCCCTGATAGGCTGATCTTCGAAGACACACTACAGTTTAGGACAGCTTACTGTAGATATCTGTTAAAACAGCCCGTATACGGGCTGTTTCCTAGTGCCCTTATCTCCTGACTTCGAAAAGAGTGTCTTACTTCACCCAGTCTTCTAGCACCAGGTCAGGCACCCGCTCAAACTCTCTCACATTATTCGTCACCAGAATGGCGCCGGCAGCGATGGCGTGTCCGGCTATCGCCGTGTCGTTCGGACCGATCGGCGTTCCGGCGAGACGCAGTGCCACTTTAATCTCCGTGGTCGCATCTACCGCGGCGCGGTCCCAGGGCAGGACGGCATCGAGCCGCTCACAGAACGCGTCAACCAGTTGCACGTGGCGTGGCGAGGCCTTCGGGCCGGTGGCACCGAAGCGCATTTCGGAGTAAGTAATGGCCGAAACCACGATACGGTGACCGCACAGCACCGCCTGCTCTAGGTGCTTAAGCACTGCTTTAGGCTGCTCGCGCATGATGAACGAGCAGATGTTCGTGTCGAGCATATAGATCTTGTTCACAGGTTAATCCGTCCTTCGTCGCTGACAACGTCCTCGCGCTCCGTCATAAAGTCCGGATCGGCCTTTTCTAGCTCCAGGAATGAGCTCCAGGTCGGCCGGACAGGGCGCAGGATGATGCTGTCCCCTTCCCGGATGATTTCGAGTTCGCTTACCCCTTCAAAATCCAGATCGCGGGGCAGACGGATGGCGCGGTTATTGCCGTTTCTGAAAATAGATACTGTTCGCATTTTTTCTCCCGTCCGTGTGGACTTTTAGAAAATTCATGTATATGTCAAGTATATGCCTCAGTCAGCTTCTTGTATAGGCCTTACATATGTAGATGCTAGGGATATGCAAATTTAACACCTATGCAGATGTATGGCATAGGCAGATGCTTTGCATATGTCAGTTATGATCATTTTTCTGCGGAGATCCGAAAAAAGGTAGTTACGGATCTTCCTCCCCCTCCGCACAGCGCCACACCCTGTAAGCACAACATGTAGTGCTGAATTCAGCTGCTCATGACACTATATGTTGTGTCATCTCCCTGACCTGTGATGCGCCGCGCAGGGGCGGAAAACAGCGATATGATGATTTCCTCAGCGTGGTACACTTCCGGAAAGTTGTGATATTCCTGAAAGTCGGATCTGACGGAAACGGCTCTCCGGTAATTTAACGGCGTGGTTATATGGATGCTTGTTATCATGGTGATGATGATAACGGCATGATGTTATCTGACGGCGTGACGGTAAGGGCAGTGATGATGGATGACGTTATCGCATGACCGTCCCTGCCCGGAAAAGAAAAAAGGAGTCACCCATGTTTTTTATTGAGAATGAAGGTCAGGCTGTCGCCAGAACGGATTACTGGCAGTCTGTACAGGCGCAGGCCGGATATGTCTACCTCAGCTGGAATGCCGGCGCGGCCAGGCTGCTTGTCCCGGATGCGGCAAAACATTTACTCAGGGAGATGCGGGGGGCTGAGTACGTCATCATCAGTAAGGGAACGCTGCATGGCCGTGATGCGCTGGAACTGATATTTGAAGACGGCAGCGATGCGCCGTTCGTGATCCACATGCTGAGTGAGCAGTGCGATCGCCTGCTCCCCGAAAACAACCAGGGAGGGGGTTTTGTTGTCACCGTCTGGACGCGTGGCGGTAACCAGCTCCGTTATCCGGGAAAGTACCGGGTTGTGGAAAACCTGCCCGACGTTTCCCCGTGGAGTGAACTCTGATATGCAGCACCTGCCGGCACCGATCCACCATGCCCGGGATGCCGCTCAGCTTCCTGTTGCCATCGATTATCCGGCAGCGCTGGCACTCCGCCAGATGTCGATGGTTCATGATGAACTGCCAAAATACCTGCTGGCCCCTGAAGTGAGCGCCCTGCTCCATTACGTCCCGGATCTGCGCCGCAAGATGCTGCTGGCCACACTGTGGAACACCGGTGCGCGCATTAATGAAGCACTGGCGCTAACGCGGGGGGATTTTTCGCTTGCGCCTCCGTATCCGTTTGTGCAGCTGGCCACTCTGAAGCAGCGGACAGAAAAAGCCGCCAGGACGGCAGGAAGGATGCCCGCCGGTCAGCAGACTCACCGGCTGGTTCCGCTCTCTGACTCCTGGTACGTCAGCCTGCTGCAGACGATGGTGGCCACACTGAAAATCCCCATGGAACGGCGTAATAAACGAACAGGCAGGACAGAGAAAGCGCGGATCTGGGAAGTGACGGACAGAACGGTCAGGACCTGGATTGGGGAGGCGGTTGCCGCCGCTGCCGCTGATGGTGTGACGTTCTCTGTCCCGGTCACGCCACATACGTTCCGCCATTCCTATGCGATGCACATGCTGTATGCCGGTATACCGCTGAAGGTCCTGCAGAGCCTGATGGGGCATAAGTCCATCAGCTCAACGGAGGTCTACACGAAGGTGTTTGCGCTGGATGTGGCTGCACGGCACCGGGTGCAGTTTTCGATGCCTGAGTCCGATGCGGTGTCTATGCTCAAAAGAATTCTTTAAGCTCTGACTTTTTTAAATCCCTTTCGGATATCTCATGGATATATTATCGGTATTTCATATTCTGTTGACATGCAGGACCGGTATAGAGTAAAAAAACATCTATTGAGTACCTCTTGGATATCCGAAAGGTGTCTTCTGGGTTCTTTATGGGTATTACATGTGGATTCTGGAGATACACTATGCCTGTTATTGCTAATACGCATCCCAAAGGTGGTGTGGGTAAGACAACTTCATCCGTAAACATTGTTGGTGAAATGAAGTCTGATACAGTTGATCTGGATACTCATACCGGGCTTTCTATCATTCTGGGGCTGAGACCTGAAGGAAAAGAAATTTCCGTGAAAGTACCCAAAACAGTGGATGAGTTAATCGAAATTATGACTCCCTACAAGAACAGCGATAAGACGTTACTTATTGACTGTGGGGGATTTGACTCAGATCTTACCCGTACTGCGATTGCCTTTGCAGACTGCGTTATTGTCCCTTCAAAAGACTCCCTGACTGAGCGTATTGGTTTGATGCATTTTGATGGAGTACTGGACGAAATCAGCTCTATCATGGGGACCGATATAACTGCTCACCTGTATCTCTGTAAAGTTAATCCTAACAAGAAGAAATTCCCTAAGCTTGATGCAATCCTGCCATCGTTCAAACATCTGAAGCTGATGAAGAGCCGCATTTCTGCTCGTGCAGAATTTGAGGACGTCATTGAGACTGGGATGGGGATCACTGAGTCTGTTCATGGGCGCTATTCGGCAGGAGGTAAGGAAGTTATTGCCCTGATCGAAGAAATCAATCATCTGATTGAAAATAACAAACAGTAGGGTGTATCTATTGGGTATCCATATAGTATCCTTTGGGCTTTTAATGGATATCTTTTAAGTATCTAACAAACATCCTGGGTTATCTCATGAGCAAAGCGAAATTTAGTGCACAGGCTGAAAAACTGAAAAACCTGGTGGATTCTGCCAGATTACAAACTTCTTCTTCTGCCGTAACAGCAACAGCCCCGTCTCAGCCAAATGAAGGTGCAGAGGAAGTTTCAGGTCGTCCCGTGGCTGCCAGGACGAAGGCTAAGAATCTTAAGGCCATACCGCTGTCGTATTTTGAAGCTCATGCGGAACTTAAAGCGACCAGTAAAACATCTCTGGATTTTAGCTCATATATTATTGAGGCTATAAGAGAGAAGCTTGAACGTGATGGTGCAATAGGTCAATAAACTATCGGATACCTTAAGGGTATCTGATGTGTGTCTTTTAAATGCATTATGGGGATTCTTCACGTACCTAAAGAGTCCCCATTAGACATCTTTCTGTATATGGTGACATGATTCGTCACCGCTTTCCTTTCCTCTCAGTTTCACCATTTCATTCCTTTTCCCTTAACCTGAACCATTATGTCAAAGATGTTTTTATATTGCATTTATGTATTGCATATAACCTTCATAATGTTTTTGTATCTATGATTTCCTCTGGTCTTAAAGTCGACTGTACAATGTACATGCGATTTATCGTGTTTTTATGTTGCATTTGTCCTTTCAGAAAGACCATTTTTTCATTATAATTGAATATACATTGCATGTATGAAGTATGTTTGTTTTTTCTATTTGTTTATGAGCAACGGAGACTGGTTATGAAAATCTTTATTGATGATGGTTCTACCAACATTAAACTTGCCTGGTTGGAGGATGGTGACGTGAAAACGTTAATCAGCCCTAACAGCTTTAAACCGGAATGGTCTTTTAGTTTACTGGATGATGCTGCCCCGGCTAATTACGAGATCGACGGCGAGAAGTTTTCATTTGATCCATTAAGTGCTGATGCTGTCGTAACGACTGAAACACGCTATCAGTACAGTGATGTGAATGTTGTGGCCATTCAGCATGCGCTACAGCAGACCGGCCTGAAAGCGCAGCCTGTTGATGTCATCGTCACATTGCCGATCTCTGAATACCTTGACGCCAACAATCAGAAAAATAAGCAAAACATTGAAAGAAAGAAAAAAAATGTGATGCGTGAAGTACGGGTGCAGGGGAGTGATGCATTTGTTATTCGCAGTGTTTCCGTTCTTCCTGAAAGTATTCCCGCTGGTTTCAGTGTTCTTGCGGGGCTTGAGGATGATGAATCCCTTTTGATCGTAGATCTCGGTGGTACAACTCTTGATGTGTCGCATGTTCGTAGCAAAATGACAGGGATTACAAAAACCTGGTGTGATCCGAATATCGGCGTGTCCCTGATTACATCCGGGGTTAAGGAACAGATGGCTGTACATGCTAATACAAGAGTGAGCTCATTCCAGGCTGACAATATCATTGTGCACCGTAATGAACCTGACTACCTTTCCCGTCGCATTTATAATGCTGAACAGCGTGAGTCTATCATTAATGTTATCAATGAACGGCAGAAGTTGCTTATTAAACGAGTTAATGATGTCATCAGCCGTTTCACCGACTATACACATGTAATGTGTGTTGGTGGTGGGGCTGAAATTGTGGCCGAGGCTGTGAAGAACCTGACTAAGGTTCCTGATGAGCGCTTTTATCTGAGCTCATCCCCGCAGTTTGATTTAGTCATGGGAATGATAAAAATGAAAGGTGGTGTGACTAATGAATGATGAAAATAAATCAAGACGCTGCTCATTTGAACTTTTCCCGGATGAACGGACAGGAGATAAGATAGCAGATGAGCTCATTGCAAATGAAAAACTGAAGGAGCGGGGACGTTTCATGCGCGCGATGTTAGTTACTGGTGCGGCGTTTGCAGCTATAGATAAACGTCTTCCTTTGCTGATATCGGAGTTACTGACAGAAAATACGACTCTGGATGATATTAATAAGGTGATTTCCAGCGTAATACCAGGTGCTTTTTCGGTTGAAAAGAAATTGCTTGAATTACTGGAAAAACAATCTGGTCTCCATACGTCTGTGGATTGCAGTACTCCTCTTACAGAGCAGAGTCTGTCGAGAAATGACGGTGAAGACCAGACCAGAAGAAACGCTGAAAATATGTTCGGAGATGACTGAACTAACCCAGCCTGGCCAGGGGAATATCTCGCCATTTAGTTGTATAACACTGACTCAACATTTCCCGTTTCATTTGCCATTAAGGGGCGGTTCCTCGCCCCGCAAACCACACTTTCCCTTTTCCCGACTGGTTCAGTTCATCGAGTGTTTTCATTAACTTTTCACTGTTTTTACGGGGCTGGATTTCATCAAATAATCCCGGCTGCGCTATACCCGATGGTGTGAAATCAGCCAGCATGACTCCTGCCTTCATATAGCGGTACCCTTCACGCCAGACATGGTTTAAGGCTTTGCATGCGGCGGCAATAATGTCCCGGCTGTCCTGTGTGGGCAATGAAAGCTTTTCCACAGCGGCATTGCTGTAACAGGGTTCTTTTACTGCAAAGGGGGATGTCCGTACAAATGTCGTCACCTGCCGGCAATACTGACGCTCCCCACGTAGTTTCTCTGCGGCCCGCTCTGCATACTGAACAACAGCCTGGTGCATGGCATCTTTGTCTGTGATTCGTTCACCAAAACTGCGACTACAGACAATCTGCTGTTTTGCCGGTGGTGCTTCTTCCAGGGATATGCAGGACTCGCCGTTGAGTTCGCGTACCGTACGCTCAAGAATGACGCTGAAGTTTTTCCGGATGAATGCCGTGTTAGCCTGCGCCAGCTGCAGTGCTGTGTTAATACCCAGCGCATTCAGCTTTTCCGTCAGTCTGCGTCTTACTCCCCAGACCTCACCAACTGGCTGCAGCCCCAGTAGCTTCAAGATCCGATTACGGTTTTCTGCCGTCAGCGCGACCACACCGGAAAACTGTGGCCATTGCTTTGTTGCCCACTGTGCACTTTTAGCCAGCGTTTTTGTAGGCGCAATGCCCCCCCCATGGTGAGTCCTGTCCAGCTCTTTACCTGTTCCCTGAGCTGATGACCAAAAAACTCCGGAGAGATGCAATGATTTATCCCCCGCAAATCAATGAACATTTCATCAATTGAGTAGGGCTCAACTGCGGGAGAAAGCGACTCCAGAACAGCCATAACCCGTTGGCTCATGCTGTGGTACAGCGCATAATTGCTGGAAAATACATGTATTTTCTTCTCCAGGCGCATTTGTCTCACCTGAAACCAGGGCTGCCCCATTCTGATGCCAAGGGCTTTTGCCTCCGGGCTGCGCGCGATCACACAGCCATCGTTATTGCTGAGTACGATGACCGGTTCGTTGCGAAGGTCCGGGCGGAAAACTTTTTCACATGAGGCGTAGAAACTGTTGATATCAGCCAGTGCAAACATCAGCGTAACTCCCGCGTCCTGTGTATCACGTGAGTGACAACACCAAAAATACAGATGTTTTCCGGATACAGTGTGCGGAACTCCGGGCTGTCTGAAACCGGCTCCAGTGCCGGGCGTGGGCGCAACAGCAGTCGTTTGACGGTGAACTCACCGTCGATCTCAGCGATAACGATGTCCCCGCGTTGTGGTTTTTCGGCCCTGTCCACTACCAGCAGATCACCATTCTGCACGCCAGCCTGGTTCATCGATTCACCGCTGGCGCGCAGAAAGAAGGTGGCTGCAGGTCTGCTGATGCAATAGCTGTTCAGATCCAGTTCCTGCTCAGCATAATCAGTGGCAGGCGAAGGAAAACCGGCCTGGCAACGATCGGCAAACAACGGTCGCACGTAACTGTCATCGCCTGAAGGGGCAGCCGGACGGTGATAAACGGTACTCATGCTGCAGGCAGCCAGCTGTCGTCCTGCCAGATTTCTTCCAGCAGAGACAGGATACGTTCTTTATCCTTGTCGTTGCGGGCTCCTGTGACAGATACAGACGGGGCGCTGCCCTGGTCTATACGCAGCCAGATTTCCGGGTAGTGTGGTTTCAGACGTTGTTCGATTTCATTCTGTAGCGCCTGAAGTGTGCCTGATTTGAGGTTTTTTGTGCTCTGGCGGTCGAAAAGAATTTCAATGCGGATCATGTTCTCATCTCCCTTTTCTTTTGCTGTATGTATATACAGTATTCTAATAACTAAATCCACACACAGTCAAATGCCATTAATGTGATTAAAAAACACCCAGATTTCTGAGTGTGCGGCTGTATGCCTGCTGTGGACTGCTGTGTCCAGCTTATCCACAGCATTTTGCGCACGGTTCTGTGGACAAAATACCGGGTTACCCAGGCCGTGCCGGCACGTTAACCGGGCTGCATCCGATGCAAGTGTGTCGCTGTCGCCGGACTCCTCACCCGGTCACGTTTCGTCGTTCCTCCTCCACGCGCTGCGGCTTCGGGGCCGCACCTGCATTCGTATGCGGTCGCCCGGTTACAGGTGCGGCACGGCCTGATGGAGGCCGCATGTGAGAGGAGAATTCCCATGCCAAACTGGTGCTCGAATCGTATGTATTTTTCTGGTGAACCGGCACAGATCGCTGAGATTAAACGACTGGCCAGCGGTGCAGTCACACCGCTTTATCGCCGCGCCACAAATGAAGGTATTCAGATGTTTCTGGCCGGAAGTGCCGGACTTCTGCAGACCACTGAAGATGTGCGGTTTGAACCATGCCCCGGACTGACGGCTGCCGGGCGTGGCGTTGTATCACCGGAGAATATCGCGTTCACCCGCTGGCTGACATACCTGCAGGACTGCTGGATGAGCAAAACTGCCTGATGTTGCATGAACTCTGGCTGCAGAGCGGTACTGGACAGCGTCGCTGGGAAGGATTACCGGACGATGTCAGGGATACCATCACCGCACTTTTCACCGCAAAAAGAGGTGACTGGTGTGGCTTCTGGAGTAACGAGGATGTATCGGTGTGGTGGAACCGTCTGTGTGACAACGTACTGCCGGAAAAAACCATGCCGTTTGACCTGCTGACGGTTCTGCCCACCCGCCTGGATGTTGAAGTGAATGGCTTTAACGGTGGTGTTCTGAACGGTGTTCCTTCTGCATATCACTGGTATACGGAACAGTATGGCGTGAAGTGGCCTGTGGGGTATGAGGTGAATATCAGTAGTCAGGGAGACAACTTCATTCAGGTTGATTTCGACACGCCGTGGTGTCAGCCGGAAAGCGACGTTGTTGCATAATTAAGCCGCCGTTTCAGCTGCACGCTGAACGCACTGATTTGTCGTCACGCCCGCAACCTGCTGCTGGCGCAGGGCTGGCCGGAAGAGACGGATGTTGACCAGCGTAACCCGAAGTATCCGGGCTGGATCAGCATTTATGTCCTGCTGGATGCACCTCGGCTGGCGACGTTATTCATCAACCGCCACGGCGGCGTACTGCCGCCGCACCTGGCCTCCGCCATTCACAAACTGACCGGAACCGGAGCGGAACTTGTTCTGTCCGGCAGTCAGTGGCAGTCGCTGCCGGTACTTCCGGCGGACGGAACGCAGGTGTCTTTCCCGTATGCCGGTGAATGGCTGACCGAAGACGAAATCAGGGCAGTTCTTGATGCGGTGCGCGATGCAGTATGCAGTGTCAGTTGCCGGGTGGCAGAAGATGCGCGGCGTATCCGGGCGGCGCTGACCACCACCGGTCAGACGTTGCTGACCCGCCAGACGCGCCGCTTTCGCCTGGTCGTGAAGGAAAGCGATCACCCCTGCTGGCTCGATGAAGATGACGAAAACCTGCCCGTGGTGCTCGATGCCATCCTGAACCGGGGAGCACGTTTTTCGTCGGTGGAAATGTACCTGGTCAGCGATTGTATTGAGCATATCCTGTCCAGTGGGCTGGCCTGCGATGTGCTGCGTATACCGGATGAACCGCCCCGCCGCTGGTTTGACCGTGGTGTTCTGCGGGAGGTGGTCCTGGAGGCAAGGGATGAAATCCGCAGCATGGCGGATGCCCTGGCAAAAATCCGGAAATGATGACGATGGCGGGGAAAATCCCCTGAGGGATCCCCAGAAAATTTAGTAAACCATTATCATATTGGTATACCGTTGCTGTAGAACTTTCAGCCCTGCGTCAAGTGACAGTGTGTTTAGTATGAGTGGAGAATGTCGAATCACATTCTCCGCCAGTTTTAACAACGAGATGACTCGCCTGTGCTTCACTGTATTTGCCTGATATTTATGATGTATCCCTTTGTTTTCCAGGCTGAAACCGCTTAACCACATAATGATACTGGCTAATGTTGCGATCAGACTCAATACCGTGACCCGCCCGGATGAATGACTGGCACCAAACCGTAGTCCAAATCCCCAGCGAGGATTTTTTTCATCCCTGAAATTTTGCTCAATTTGCATTCTACGGCTGTATAATTTCATTACCTGTTTTGGCGAGAACTCAGTACTGTTTGTGAAAATAAACCATGGTGATTTCCCGGCAGTACGAGCTTTAGCCGTCACCGATGGTCTGGTTGCTCTTTCCTTCGAGCGTTTAAATCTACGACCTTTAGACTTATTTTTATAAAGATAAAAATGCCCTTCATGTTGTGCATTTTTATCTCGACCCAGCAGGCCTTCACCTAAATAAATTGCTGTCGTTGATGCTTTTGTGCCTGAGTCCGACACCTTTTCCCAGCCATTACCAACATTGTAATAATGATTGCCCAGTACCCGGCAAATATAGGTCCAGCCACGGGAGCGGAGCTGTTGGAACCATCGCCCCTGAAAACCGGCATCTGTAATAACAATGACATCAGTCCCGGGGGAAAAGCACTCAGCAAGCGATTCCAGAAAACGCTCATGTACATCTGCATTCGCTGTCTGTGATGATGGAACGACACAACTCATCAACGGTAAAGAACGCCCGTCACATGCCAGGCTTGCCCGCAAAAGCTGAAAACGAGAGGCATGATAAGCACTCCAGTCAATGAGTATCACAACACGAGACATTCCCCGCGTAATCTTTTGGGTAATTCGCTGAAAAATGGTGGAAACCTCATTTTGCAAATGTCGATTCCCCAACAGTCGATCCACCCGCTTTATTTTTTTTAACTGATGCCGTACCGGTTAAATGACGCCCGATACTGGTAAGTGTAAGGGAAGCGCCATTTATTACAGCATTAGTTGCGTCAATCAGTGATTTTTGACGGTAAAGATGCAAAGGGGCCAGTATGTTGTTAAGGAAATTTTGGCATAATGAACGTGCAGGCATAGTGGTGATCTCCTTGAAATTGTTAGCACAATCAATTAGATCACATCTCACTATGCCTGTCTTGTTTTCTGGGGATTCCTCAGGGGAAAATCCCCGCCTTTTTCCTGCCGGTCCCCGGACAGAGCACAAAGGAAGTCGCTGCCGGCTCCGCTTTACCCGGCCATGCGGGGCATGGCCTTGTGGGTTTTCAGTTATGTGGCCGCTGTGTCGTGTGCGGGCTGTGCCGTGCCTCCATCTTAGCCGGGCTGGCGGGGATGCAAGGGTACGCTTCGCCGCTGCGGTCACCCGGTCCCTCCTTCCCGTCTGCCGTGATTTTCCGGTCGTTCACCCGCTCAGGTTTCGCGGTCTCACCCTCCAACTCCCGCCAGCCGTGTGCGTCAGGCTGCGGCTTCCCTTGCGCCCTGTGCATCCCCGCCTTATCGCCCGGCTTTTATGGCGGCACGGCACCGCCCGGTGTCGCGGAATATGTGAACAACGGAGGAAATCCCATGCAGTATGCGAAACCTGTCACTCTGAACGTTGAAGAGTGCGACCGTCTGTCTTGTCTGCCTTACCTGTTTGGCCTGGATTTTCTGTATGCCGAAGCGTCTGTGTACGCCTTGGCGAAACAAATGATGCCGGAATATGAAGGCGGATTCTGGCACTTCATCCGCCTGCCGGACGGTGGCGGTTACATGATGCCGGATGGCGACAGTTTTCATCTGGTCAACGGTGAAAACTGGTTTGACCGCACGGTCAGCGCCGATGCCGCAGGCATTATTCTGACTTCCCTTGTGATTAACCGCCAGTTGTGGCTGTACCACGACAGTGGGGATGCAGGACTGACCCAGCTTTACCGGATGCGCGATGCGCAGTTGTGGAGCCACATCGAATTTCACCCTGAATGCAACGCGATTTACGCGGCACTGGACTGATTAACGGACGGGGCGGCAATGCCGCCCCTGTGAAGGAGACGAGAACATGTACTGTACTGTTAAAGAAATCATCCGCGATGTACTGGATACAGACGTGCCGGACAGTGAGTGCGTTTTTGCCGTGGTGCTGACCCGCGGGGATGTGCGCCACATAGCCCAGGACTGGAACCTGTCAGACGATGAGCTGGAAACCGTCATGCAGCGGCTGGACGATGCTTTTGTATATGGCGCATGTGACAGAGTTGTTTCCGATATTGTCAATGAACTGATGGAGGAAAAGCGCGTAAACCGTCTTGTAACAGTCCCTGCGGTGCTGCTGGAAAAAGTGATGGTGATGGCTGGTAGTGAAATTTATCGCCTCCATGCTGTCGGGAGCGAGAACGGGGGCGACGGTGACGCATTTGTCAGGGAAGAACGTGAGATTATGCGGGTGATGCGTCAGGCGCTGGACGGGGAGAACGGGTAATGAATATCAGCACGGAAACCCGCGAAATTCTGCGCAATTACAAAGCCGTGATTAATGCGCGGCGTCGTGAAATGGGGCAGAAAACGCTCACCACTGCGCAGATTGTTGATGAAATCTGCGATTTTGTGGTGAATCAGCAGGCTGTGTTCCTGGGCGGTCAGTACATCCTTCAGGGCAGCAGACACAGGTGATACAGGACAGGCGGTGGAGGCCGCCTGTCAGCCCGCGCGAAACCCCCTGGCAGGCTGACGCCTGCCGGAAGGGAAGCGGGCCACGCTGACGCGTCGCCCGTTACCCTTCCCGTTTGTGATGTGTCCGGAATGTTTTTTTCTGATGTTATTTTTCTGTGGTTACCGTGCTTGTTATTGTTGTTGTTCTTCTTCCTCTTCTTCTTTCCGTTCCTCTCCTGTTTATGGCTTTCCCGGGCGTCTCCCTGACGGGGCGGCCTGTCGTGAACGGAGCCAGCTAAGCTGTCTCCGCCCTGGCGGGCTTCCATCTCTGACGCGAAACCCTGGCTTGCAGCGACCGTTCCGGTCGCGCCGCCTCTGTCGCGCCGTGGCCTGCGCTCCTGGCATCCCGGCAAAAGGCCGCCGGGATGTAAGGGTCAACGCCGTTTCGCGCACGCGCTCTCCGTCGTTGCGGCGGGCCCCTGCTCATTGCCTGCCGGGTGCCACACACCCGTATGAGTCCCTGTCACCGGGGGCTGAGACAGCCACAACCTGCCGCACTGACTGTCCAGGGTAAATGAACAGCCCACAAAATTTTTTACCCAAAACCCGGTAAAAAATTTTGCGTTCTGCCCAGGACAGGTGCGTCAGGCCGTGGCAGTGATGCCCCTTGCGGCGAAGGTTCTCAAACAGGTGATGGTTAATACCGGAGGGAACAAAGAGCAGGTCCCCGCAAAACGTCAAAACCGCGGCTCCCGAAACTCAACAGATGATGGGGGCTGAAAACATCAACAGAAGGAGACACATCATGGCAGTTCGTGGCATTAACAAGGTCATTCTCGTAGGACGCCTGGGAAAAGATCCGGAAGTCCGTTACATCCCCAACGGGGGCGCAGTGGCAAACCTGCAGGTGGCCACGTCAGAAAGCTGGCGTGACAAACAGACGGGGGAGATGCGGGAGCAGACAGAATGGCATCGCGTGGTGCTGTTCGGCAAGCTCGCGGAAGTGGCAGGTGAATATCTGCGCAAGGGCGCGCAGGTCTACATCGAGGGGCAACTCCGTACCCGTAGCTGGGAAGATAACGGTATCACCCGTTACGTCACTGAAATTCTTGTTAAGACCACGGGCACCATGCAGATGCTGGGACGTGCCGCAGGTGCTCAGACTCAGCCGGAAGCACAGGCGGAGGCCGGTACGAAAAAAGGAGGCGCAAAAACGAAAGGCCGTGGACGTAAGGCCGCGCAGCCGGAGCCTCAGCCGCAACCGCCGGAGGATGACGATTACGGGTTTTCAGACGATATCCCGTTCTGAACGACTGACTGTGACAACCGCCCCGCCCTGTGCGGGGCATCACCGGAGTGATGAGGATGAGCGAATATTTCAGAATACTTCAGGGGCTGCCTGACGGCTCCTTTACCCGCGAACAGGCCGAAGCCGTTGCCGCACAGTATCGGAACGTCTTTATCGAGGATGATCACGGCGAACAGTTTCGCCTGGTTGTCCGTAATAACGGTGCAATGGTCTGGCGCACCTGGAATTTTGAGGACGGTGCCGGGTACTGGATGAACCATGCCATCAGGGATTTCGGGATTCTTAAGTAAGAGAGGTGCCGGACGGGAACGCGTCCGGCAGACAATCATTATTACCGTTTTGGGAGGTACTAAATATGTCAGTTACAGAGTCTAAGGCAAAAACGGAGCGTAAATCCAGCCGTAAACCTGCAAAAACGAAGGAAACAGTCCTGTCTGCCCTGCTGGCCAGACGGAGGAAGTGAGCGTGCCGCTGGCTTCGCTGGTTAAGTCGCCGCTGAATGTGCGCACGGTGCCGTATTCTGTGGGGTCCGTCAGCGAACTGGCGGAGTCCATTAAGGGCGTTGGCCTGCTGCAGAATCTGGTCGTGCATACCCTGCCAGGTGACCGCCACGGTGTCGCCGCAGGCGGTCGCAGACTGGCAGCTCTCAATATGCTGGCAGAGCGTGGCATCATTCCGGCTGACTGGCCTGTCCGCGTGAAAATTATTCCGCAGGAACTGGCGACGGCTGCATCGATGACCGAGAACGGTCATCGTCGGGATATGCACCCTGCCGAACAGATTGCCGGATTCCGCGCAATGGCGCAGGAAGGCAAAACACCTGCACAAATCGGTGATTTGCTGGGCTATTCACCCCGCCACGTTCAGCGAATGCTGAAACTGGTAGACCTTGCACCAGTCATACTGGATGCGCTGGCAGAAGACCGCATCACCACCGAGCACTGTCAGGCGCTGGCGCTGGAGAACGACACAGCGCGTCAGGTGCAGGTGTTTGAAGCCGCCTGCCAGTCAGGATGGGGCGGTAAACCGGAAGAGCAGATCATTCGTCGTCTGGTGACCGAAAGTGAAGTGGCGGTGGCGGGGAACAGTAAATTCCGCTTCGTGGGGGCTGATGCCTTCTCGCCAGATGAACTGCGCACCGATTTGTTCAGCGACGACGAGGGGGGCTATGTGGACTGCGTGGCACTCGATGCTGCCCTGCTGGAAAAACTCCAGGCTGTTGCTGAACACCTTCGGGAAGCCGAAGGCTGGGAATGGTACGCCGGACGTATGGAGCCTGTCGGTTCCTGCCGTGAGGATGCCGGAACATACCGCTGTCTGCCGGAGCCGGAAGCGGTGCTGACCGGGGCGGAAGAAGAACGCCTGAACGAACTGATGGCACGTTACGATGCGCTGGAAAACCAGTGTGAGGAATCCGACCTGCTGGAAGCAGAAATGAAGCTGATTGACTGCATGGCGAAGGTCAGGGCGTGGACGCCGGAGACGCGTGCCGGAAGCGGTGTGGTGGTGTCCTGGCGTTACGGCAATGTGTGTGTCCAGCGTGGTGTGCAGTTGCGCAGTGAAGATGACGTGACTGACGACGCTGACCGTACAGAACAGGTGCAGGAGAAAGCGTCAGTGGAGGAAATCAGTCTGCCACTGCTGACGAAAATGTCCTCAGAGCGCACGCTGGCAGTCCAGGCGGCACTGATGCAGCAACCGGACAAATCTCTGGCACTGCTGGCATGGACGCTCTGCCTGAATGTGTTTGGCAGCGGAGCGTACAGCAATCCCGTAAAAATTCGTCTGGAGTGTGAGCATTCTTCGCTGACCAGCGATGCCCCATCGGGGAAGGAAGCTGCCGCATTCATGGCGCTGATGGCAGAAAAAGCCCGTCTTGCAGCCCTGTTACCGGAGGGATGGTCACGGGACATGACGACGTTCCTGTCACTCAGTCAGGAGATGCTGTTATCCCTGCTCAGTTTCTGCACCACGTGCAGCATCCACGGCGTTCAGACCCGCGAGTATGGTCACACGTCACGCAGCCCGCTTGACACGCTGGAAACCGCTATCGGATTCCACATGCGCGACTGGTGGCAGCCGACAAAAGCAAACTTCTTCGGACACCTGAAAAAGCCGCAGATTATCGCAGCCCTGAATGAGGCTGGACTGTCCGGTGCCGCACGGGACGCGGAGAAGATGAAGAAAGGTGATGCGGCTGAACATGCAGAGTTCCATATGAAAGACAACCGCTGGTTGCCTGGCTGGATGTGTGCACCACGCCCACAGACGGATGCCACTGAACGCACCGATAACCTGGCTGATGCCGCCTGATGAGCAACCACACCGCCCCGCCGGAGACGGGGCGGTAGCAAGGGAGATACCATGATGAAAACTGAACTGGCCCTGGATGTCCTACAGACCATGAACGCACAGGAATATGAAGATATCCGGGATGCCGGAAGTGATGAACGCCGTGAGCTGACACACGCCGTGATGCGGGAGCTGGATGCGCCGGACAACTGGACTCTGAACGGCGAGTACGGCAGCGAGTTTGGCTGCTTTTTCCCCGTCCAGGTCCGTTTCACGCCTGTCCACGAACGTTTTCACCTGGCGTTATGTTCACCGGGTGATGTCTCTCAGGCCTGGGTGCTGGTTCTGGTGAATGCCGGTGGTGAGCCGTTTGCCGTGGTTCAGGTGCAGCGGCGGTTTGTACCGGAAGCTGTCAGCCATTCACTGGCACTGGCGACGTCACTGGATGAACAGGGATACAGCGTCAGTGACATCATCCATATCCTGATGGCGGAAGGAGGTCAGGTATGAGCGTGCGTTCACAGGCACTGGTTCCCCTCAGCACAGAGCAACAGGCCGCATGGCGGGCGGTGGCGGAGACGGAAAAACGCCGCCTTCAGGGAAATACGCTGGCGGAATATCCGTATGCGGGGGCGTTTTTCCGCTGTCTGAACGGAAGCCGCAGGATATCGCTGTCTGACCTGCGATTTTTCATGCCGTCACTGACCGCAGAAGAACTGCGCGGCAACCGTCTTCAGTGGCTGTATGCCGTCGATGTGCTGATTGAAACACAGGGCGAGGTCTGCCTCCTTCCCCTTCCCGGTGATGCAGCAGAGCGGTTGTTCCCGTCGGTGCGGTTCCGTGTCAGGGAACGCAGTCGCCATAAATCCGCGCTGGTCATGCAGAAGTACAGCCGCCAGCAGGCACGGGAGGCAGAGCAGAAAGCCCGTGCGTACCAGGCACTGGTTGCTCAGTCTGAAATCGAACTGGCGTTCCATTCACCGGAAACAGTCGGAAGCTGGCATGCACGCTGGAGTGACCGGGTGGCAGAGCATGACCTGGAAACCCTGTTCTGGCAGTGGGGCGAGCGTTTTCCGTCACTGGCCGGAATGGAACGCTGGCAGTGGCAGGATATGCCATTCTGGCAGGTTATTGCGGAAGCCAGTCTTGCAGCAAGAGAGGCCGGTCACGCTGTCCGTGAGATGGAGCGGTGGATGGTGCCGAACAAACTCCGGGAGGCAGAGTGATGCGGCAACAATCACACGGATTGCCCGTGAACTGGCTGAACGACTAGATTATTTTCAAGGAAAGTGAGTGTGGTCAGCGCGCAGGTATATGGGCTATGATGTGCCCGGCGCTTGAGGCTTTCTGCCTCATGACGTGAAGGTGGTTTGTTATCCTGTCGTGTGGCAGAAGGACAAAAGCCCCGTAGTTAATTTTCATTAACCCACGAGGCCTCTGCATGTCTAGTCCACGTCAGTATGGCCTCTTACCGTGCAAATTGCAAGGAGGAGTAAACCATGAAACTACCGGGAAACGCCCTTATCTGGTGCGTATTAATCGTGTGCTGCACGTTGTTGATATTCACACTCCTGACCCGGAATCGTCTGTGCGAAGTCCGGCTGAAGGACGGATACAGGGAAGTTACGGCAACAATGGCTTACGAATCCGGCGGTAAGTAGCAACCTGGAGGCGGGCGCAGGCCCGCCTTTTCAGGGCTGATGCTGGTCTGACTGCACTGAAGCGCCTTTATAAAGGGGCTGCTGGTTCGCCGGTGGCCCCTTTCTCCTTGCTGGCATTGTACGGGCATGAACAACCAGACTGCCAGGAAGGCCGTTTCCCTCCGGGAACGGGGATGAACGTGCGCCTGCGGCGCCCGTTCTTTTCCCCCGCCTTCTCTGTTTATGGCCTGTCGGAAATCACATCACCTTCCCTGTGATTATTCTCTTTTTCCTCCTGTTCTGACTCTGATTACTGCTGCCCTGATTCCTGTCTGTCTTGTTCTTCTTCTGCCTGTGCCTTTCCCGGGCGTCCCCCTGACGGGGCGGGCTGTCGTGAACGGAGCCAGCGGAGCTGTCTCCGCCCTGACGGGCTTCCATCCCTGACGCGAAACCCCGGGCTTGCAGCGACCGTTCAGGTCGCGCCGCCTCTGTCACGCCGTGGCCTGCGCTCCTGGCATCCCGGCAAAAGGCCGCCGGGATGTAAGGGGCAACGCCGTTTCGCAAACCGCGCTTCACGTCGTTGCGGCGGGTCCCTGCCCGTTGTTCTGTCCGGTGCCATTCACCTGTTTAAGCCCCTGTCGCCGGGGGCTGATACAGCCACAACCGTCTCCGCCAGTCCTGGGGTGAAATGTACATCCCCGGACAGTCGTTTCCGGCCGTGGCAGTGATGCCCCTTGCGGCGAAGGTTCTCAAAAAGGTGATGGTGAATACCGGAGGGAACAAAAGGCAGATCCTCGCAAAACGTCAAAACCGCGGCTCCCGAAACTCAAAAGATGATGGGGGCTGAAAACCAGAGAGAGGAGAAAGCAGGATGAGTACCCGAAATATCCACGTTAACACTGTGTCGTACACGCTTCTTGTTGCCGGGAAGAAAAAAACACCGGGGGAAGAGTGGGACGTCCTGGAATTCAGCAGCCTGACTGAGCTGAAAAAATATCGCAAAAGCCACCCGGAAAAGATGGCCTTCAGCTATAGCTACGCGCTCAGCCAGGGTGTGGATACGCAGTTCCGCCATATCAACATTGCGGAAGCTGATCACTTCAAACAGTTCCTGCGTCAGATTAAGCGTGCCGGCCTCGATATCCGGACGATCTGCTGACCGGATGTGATGAATACCCCTCCTGATTGTTGCAATGTTGTTAATTGGGACGGGAGGGATGATATTAAGCGGAAAAATTTTTTATTAGATTTATACTTTCATAAAGGAGTAGCTGTTATGCGATTAGCTTCCCGTTTTGGTCGGTATAATTCCATCCGCCGTGAACGTCCTTTAACGGATGATGAATTAATGCAGTTCGTGCCTTCGGTATTTTCCGGTGATAAACATGAGTCCCGGAGTGAACGTTATACGTATATTCCAACAATCAATATCATCAATAAGTTACGTGATGAAGGTTTTCAGCCATTCTTTGCCTGTCAGAGTCGGGTTCGTGATTTGTGGCGTCGCGAATACAGTAAACATATGTTACGTCTTCGCAGGGAAGGGCATATTAACGGGCAGGAAGTTCCTGAAATTATCCTGCTTAATTCACATGATGGTTCATCCAGTTATCAGATGATCCCAGGAATTTTTCGTTTTGTCTGCACAAATGGCCTGGTGTGCGGAAATAATTTTGGCGAAATCCGCGTTCCACATAAAGGTGATATTGTCGGGCAGGTTATCGAGGGAGCGTATGAAGTGCTCGGTGTCTTTGATAAGGTCACTGATAATATGGAGGCGATGAAAGAAATTCATCTTAACAGTGACGAGCAACATTTATTTGGCAGAGCTGCACTGATGGTCAGGTATGAAGATGAAAATAAAACGCCAGTGACGCCTGAACAGATAATTACTCCCCGTCGTCGGGAGGATAAACAGAACGATCTCTGGACAACCTGGCAGCGGGTTCAGGAGAATATGATAAAAGGTGGATTATCGGGGCGAAGTGCCTCCGGGAAAAATACCAGGACAAGAGCCATTACAGGTATTTATGGTGATATAAGAATCAAAAAGGCGTTATGGGTGATTGCCGAACAATTCAGAAAGTGGAAGTCATGATAATATAAGTAAAGCCCCGAAAATTTTTCGGGGCTTTACTTATATTATCATTCTTCGGCATCGCTGTGTCGTCTGATATACCTCAATTTCATCAATTGGCTTTCCGGTTGTCTGTAAATATTGTGCCCGCGAAAAATGGTCTGGCAGGAGGCTGCGCAGTTACCGGGTATATATAAGATGGGTTCCCGCTTCGCGGGGCTTCGGCCAGTCAGTATTGTCACTCATATGATATTTTTGTGTGTGGCCTTCCATGCCGCTTTTGCGGCATAACCGGTATCTGACAATGTCTGTAAGATTAATTGTTCTGCACGCTGTTAATTTCCGGAAGTGATTTCTTCGTGGCCGGAAGTCGGATACCTTTACTGCTTTTTATCCCGGTATAAATCCGGTAAACATCTGATGCGTAGGCAAGACGTCTCTGGTTCTGGCGTTCGGTATTCCTGAATCCGGCATTGTATGCACCAACGGCCTCCCAGGAGACGCCCCATTTTTTAAAGGCTATTGCCAGATAATAAGCACCGGTATAAATGTTCATGCAGGGATCTGTTGTCAGATGTTCCGGCTTAATTCCGTAGCGGGCCAGTTCGTTAAAATGCTGGGAATCTACCTGCATCAGTCCGCTGCCATATCCCGTTACAGGATTAATACCGATGGCATTAACCCGGTAACGGGATTCTTTCCATGATATTGCTCTCAGTAAATCAGGATCTATTTTGTAATCCCGGCCTGCAAGATCAAAGCAATCAGTGGCCAGACAGATCTCATTTATAAACATCAGGCAGATGGCTAACATCCATTTTTTCATTTTTCCACCTCTGGTGACTTTATCCGTAAATAATTTAACCCACTCCGCAAAAAGGCTCAACAGGTTGGTGGTTCTCACCACCAAAGGCACCACACCCCACGCAAAAACAAGTTTTTGCTGATTTTTCTTTATAAATAGAGTGTTATGAAAAATTAGTTTCTCTTACTCTCTTTATGATATTTAAAAAAAGCGGTGTCGGCGCGGCTACAACAACGCGCCGACACCGCTTTGTAGGGGTGGTACTGACTATTTTTATAAAAAACATTATTTTATATTAGGGGGGCTGCTAGCGGCGCGGTGTGTTTTTTTATAGGATACCGCTAGGGGCGCTGCTAGCGGTGCGTCCCTGTTTGCATTATGAATTTTAGTGTTTCGAAATTAACTTTATTTTATGTTCAAAAAAGGTAATCTCTAATGGCTAAGGTGAACCTGTATATCAGCAATGATGCCTATGAAAAAATAAATGCGATTATTGAGAAGCGTCGACAGGAAGGGGCAAGGGAAAAAGATGTCAGTTTTTCAGCAACAGCTTCAATGCTTCTTGAACTGGGGCTTCGTGTACATGAGGCTCAGATGGAGCGTAAAGAGTCTGCATTTAATCAGACTGAGTTTAATAAATTGCTTCTTGAATGCGTTGTAAAAACACAATCATCAGTAGCGAAAATTTTGGGTATTGAGTCTCTCAGTCCTCATGTCTCCGGAAATCCAAAGTTTGAATATGCCAATATGGTTGAAGATATCAGGGAGAAGGTATCATCTGAGATGGAACGATTTTTTCCAAAAAATGATGATGAATAAAAGAAATTTGACTTCGTTCAAATATCAGAGTTTTTATGATTTAAAAAGGTGACAGTACGAAAGATAATTAGTATATTAATTACGTGGTTAATGCCACGTTAAAATTTGAAATTGAAAATCGCCGATGCAGGGAGACGTGAACTCCCTACATCGACTGTCCATAGAATCCTTTGTGAGGAGGTTCCTATGTATCCGATGGATCGTATTCAACAAAAACATGCTCGTCAAATAGATCTGCTGGAAAATCTGACGGCAGTTATTCAGGATTATCCAAATCCAGCCTGTATCAGGGACGAAACTGGAAAATTTATTTTTTGCAATACGCTGTTTCATGAGTCATTTCTTACACAAGATCAAAGTGCTGAAAAATGGCTTCTGTCGCAGAGAGATTTTTGTGAATTGATCTCTGTCACAGAGATGGAAGCATATAGGAATGAGCATACGCATCTTAATCTTGTAGAGGATGTTTTTATTCAGAACAGATTCTGGACAATATCTGTCCAGTCATTTCTTAATGGACACAGAAATATTATTCTGTGGCAATTTTATGATGCTGCTCATGTTCGTCATAAAGACAGTTATAATCAAAAAACGATTGTCAGTGATGATATCAGAAATATAATCAGAAGAATGAGTGATGATTCTTCTGTATCATCATATGTAAATGATGTCTTTTACTTATATAGCACCGGAATCAGTCATAATGCTATAGCAAGAATATTAAATATATCCATCTCCACATCAAAGAAACACGCATCTCTGATATGCGACTACTTCTCTGTTTCTAATAAAGATGAGTTAATTATCTTACTCTACAATAAAAAGTTTATTTATTATTTATACGAGAAGACTATGTGTATCATAAATACGCGTTAATAAAGTGTTAATAAAATATAGACTTTCCGTCTATTTACCTTTTCTGATTATTCTGCAAACATAAGTGGTAACCAGAAGATAAACAGCGGGAGGTGTTATTGAAAAGATTTGGTACACGTTCTGCAACAGGTAAGATGGTAAAACTAAAATTACCTGTAGATGTGGAAAGTCTATTAATTGAGGCAAGTAACCGAAGCGGAAGAAGTCGATCGTTTGAGGCAGTAATAAGACTTAAAGATCATCTTCACCGCTATCCAAAGTTTAACAGGGCAGGGAATATCTATGGTAAGTCGCTGGTTAAGTATCTGACAATGCGTCTGGATGATGAAACTAACCAGCTACTTATTGCAGCCAAAAATCGTAGTGGATGGTGTAAAACAGATGAGGCTGCAGACAGAGTTATTGATCATTTGATCAAGTTTCCTGATTTTTATAACGCGGAGATATTCAGGGAGGCAGATAAAGAGAAAGATATAACATTTAATACACTCTAGTTTTATTCATTTATCCGAAATTGAGGTAACTTATGAATGCTGTTTTAAGTGTTCAGGGTGCTTCTGCGCCCGTCAAAAAGAAGTCGTTTTTTTCTAAATTCACTCGTCTGAATATGCTTCGCCTGGTTCGCGCTGTGATCCCGGCTGCTGTTCTGATGATGTTCTTCCCGCAACTGGCGATGGCCGCTGGCAGCAGTGGTCAGGACCTGATGGCAAGTGGTAACACCACGGTTAAGGCGACCTTCGGTAAGGACTCCAGTGTTGTTAAATGGGTTGTTCTGGCTGAAGTTCTGGTCGGTGCGGTCATGTACATGATGACCAAAAACGTCAAGTTCCTGGCCGGTTTTGCCATCATCTCTGTATTTATTGCTGTGGGTATGGCCGTCGTTGGCCTCTGACAGGAAATAAAACGATGTCGGGAGACGAGAATAAACTTAAGAAATATCGTTTCCCGGAAACACTGACCAACCAGAGCCGCTGGTTTGGCCTGCCACTGGATGAACTGATCCCCGCAGCAATCTGTATTGGCTGGGGTATCACAACATCGAAATATCTGTTCGGTATTGGTGCAGCGGTTCTGGTTTATTTCGGGATTAAAAAACTGAAAAAAGGGCGGGGCAGTTCCTGGTTACGTGACCTGATTTACTGGTATATGCCAACAGCCCTGCTGCGCGGTATTTTTCATAATGTTCCCGATTCGTGTTTCCGGCAGTGGATTAAATAGAACTGATACCAAGATTGTTATATGGAACACGGTGCCCGTTTAAGTACCAGTCGTGTAATGGCCATCGCCTTTATATTTATGTCAGTGCTTATTGTTCTCAGCCTCTCTGTTAACGTCATTCAGGGGATGAATAACTACCGTCTTCAGAATGAGCAACGCACTGCCGTGACGCCAATGGCATTTAATGCCCCCTTTGCCGTGTCACAGAACAGTGCCGACGCCTCTTATTTACAGCAGATGGCGCTGTCATTTATTGCCCTCCGTCTGAATGTTTCATCAGAAACCGTCGATGCCTCACATCAGGCGCTTCTGCAATATATCCGCCCGGGCGCACAGAACCAGATGAAAGTTATTCTGGCTGAAGAAGCGAAGCGTATTAAAAACGATAACGTGAACTCAGCCTTTTTCCAGACCAGTGTTCGTGTCTGGCCTCAGTATGGCCATGTGGAAATTCGTGGTGTGCTTAAAACCTGGATTGGTGATTCAAAACCTTTCACTGATATCAAACATTACATCCTTATTCTGAAGCGGGAAAATGGGGTGACCTGGCTGGATAATTTCGGGGAAACAGACGATGAGAAAAAATAATACGGCAATAATATTCGGCAGCCTGTTTTTTTCCTGCAGCGTGATGGCCGCAAACGGTACGCTGGCCCCCACCGTGGTGCCAATGGTGAACGGTGGTCAGGCCAGTATTGCCATCAGCAATACTAGCCCGAATCTGTTTACCGTTCCCGGTGACCGGATTATCGCCGTGAACAGTCTGGATGGTGCCCTGACCAATAATGAGCAGACCGCCTCCGGCGGTGTGGTGGTTGCCACCGTCAACAAAAAGCCCTTTACGTTCATTCTGGAAACAGAACGTGGTCTGAATCTTTCCATTCAGGCCGTTCCCCGTGAAGGCGTGGGGCGTACCATTCAGCTGGTCAGTGACCTGCGCGGAACCGGAGAAGAAGCCGGTGCGTGGGAAACGTCCACGCCTTACGAATCCCTGCTTGTGACCATCAGCCAGGCCGTCCGTGGCGGAAAATTACCCGCAGGCTGGTATCAGGTCCCGGTGACAAAGGAAACCCTGCAGGCCCCGGCGGGGCTGTCTTCAGTGGCAGATGCCGTATGGACGGGGAATCACCTGAAGATGGTCCGCTTTGCCGTGGAAAATAAAACGCTGTCTGCCCTGAATATCCGGGAAAGTGACTTCTGGCAGCCGGGAACCCGTGCCGTGATGTTCAGCCAGCCTGCCGGCCAGTTACTGGCAGGTGCGCGCATGGATGTGTATGTCATCCGTGACGGGGAGGGCAACTGATGGCCAGTATCAACACCATTGTGAAACGCAAGCAGTACCTGTGGCTGGGGATTGTGGTTGTCGGTGCAGCCTCCGCGATTGGTGGGGCACTGTATCTGTCTGATGTGGACATGTCCGGTAACGGTGAGGCGGTGGCTGAACAGGAGCCTGTGCCGGATATGACCGGTGTGGTGGATACGACCTTTGATGACAAGGTGCGTCAGCATGCCACCACAGAGATGCAGGTGACGGCAGCGCAGATGCAGAAGCAGTATGAGGAAATCCGTCGTGAACTGGATGTTCTGAACAAACAGCGCGGTGATGACCAGCGTCGTATTGAAAAGCTGGGACAGGACAATGCCGCCCTGGCAGAGCAGGTAAAAGCCCTGGGTGCTAATCCCGTCACGGCGACTGGTGAGCCTGTACCGCAGATGCCTGCCTCACCGCCCGGCCCGGAAGGCGAACCACAGCCAGGAAACACACCCGTATCCTTCCCGCCGCAGGGCAGCGTTGCTGTTCCACCGCCGACGGCGTTTTATCCCGGGAATGGTGTCACGCCACCACCACAGGTGACGTACCAGTCTGTGCCGGTGCCTAACCGGATACAGCGTAAGGTGTTTACCCGTAATGAGGGAAAACAGGGACCATCACTGCCGTACATTCCGTCAGGAAGTTTTGCGAAAGCCATGCTGATTGAAGGGGCGGATGCCAATGCCTCTGTCACCGGTAATGAATCCACGGTGCCGATGCAGCTGCGTATCACCAGCCTGGTGGAAATGCCGAACAGCAAGACGTATGACGCAACGGGATGTTTTGTGGGTCTGGAAGCCTGGGGGGATGTGTCCAGTGAGCGTGCCATTGTACGTACCCGCAATATCAGCTGCCTGAAGGACGGCAAAACTATTGATATGCCGATTAAGGGGCATGTCAGCTTCCGGGGTAAAAACGGTATCAAGGGCGAAGTGGTGATGCGTAACGGCAAAATCCTCGGCTGGGCATGGGGCGCGGGATTTGTTGACGGTATCGGTCAGGGAATGGAGCGCGCCTCCCAGCCGGCTGTCGGGCTGGGTGCCACAGCTGCTTACGGGGCTGGTGATGTCCTGAAAATGGGTATCGGTGGCGGCGCATCGAAAGCCGCACAGACGCTCAGTGACTACTACATCAAACGTGCCGAACAGTATCACCCGGTGATACCGATTGGTGCGGGCAACGAAGTGACTGTGGTGTTCCAGGACGGCTTCCAGCTGAAAACCGTGGAAGAGATGGCTCTGGAACGCACGCAGAGCAGAGCGGAAGAAGACAATCCGGAAAGTCCGGTTCCTGTTCCGCCATCGGCTGAAAGTCATCTTAACGGCTTTAATACTGACCAGATGCTGAAGCAGCTGGGCAACCTGAATCCGCAGCAGTTTATGTCCGGCAGCCAGGGAGGGGGCAACGATGGCAAATAATATGTCGTCCCGTCAGGCGTGCCATGCCGCCCGGTATGTTGTCGTCCGGGTTCTGCGAGGACTGTTCTGGTGTCTGAAGTACACCGTCATTCTGCCACTGGCCACAATGGCCCTGATGGCTCTGTTTGTTTTATGGAAGGACAACACCACGCCGGGGAAATTACTGGTTAAGGAGATTAACTTCGTAAGACAAACAGCACCTGCCGGACAGTTCCCGGTCAGTGAATGCTGGTTTTCTTCCTCTGATTCTTCAGGCAGATCAGAAATACAGGATATCTGCCATTACCGCGCGGCTGATGCTGCAGATTATGTCAGGGAGACTGACCGGTCACTGATGCAACTGGTCACCGCATTATGGGCAACACTGGCACTGATGTATGTCTCGCTGGCAGCGATCACCGGGAAATATCCGGTGCGACCCGGAAAAATGAAATGTATCCGGGTGGTAACCGCAGATGAACATCTGAAGGAAGTTTATACGGAAGACGCTTCCCTGCCGGGAAAAATCAGGAAATGCCCTGTTTATCTTCCTGATGACAGAACAAACAGAAACAACGGAGATAAAAATGAACATGCGTAATATTAATGTTATTACAGCCCTCTCTGTGCCGGGTAAAACCGTGTCAGATGATTTTATGCATGCTGTTCTCAGTAACTGCGCCACAAGAATCGTACTTCCTGCACCGGAGAAATTCGGTTCTGAGTCATTGCCGGACAATTTTAATATGACTGCTGTCGGTGTGATGAAGAATTCAGAAATATAAGGAACCCTTCGATGAATAAGCTGCTTTCTGATGGCAGCGTCAAAAAAATAAATTATCCGGTGCTGTATGAGTCCGGAATAACACCTCCGTTATGTGAAGTCAGTGCACCAGAACCTGATGCGGGGGGAAAACGCATTGTGGCATATGTTTATAAATCATCACGGAGTACGGTTTTTGAAAATTCTGACATTGTAAAAACCTGTACGGTCAGGGATTTGAAGAAGGATTTTGTGAACTGCGATGAGAAAGGTGAGGGACAATGAAACAGATTTCTTTATTTATTCCTCTGCTGGGGACCTTATTACTTTCCGGCTGTGCCGGAACCAGTACGGAATTTGAGTGTAACGCCACCACATCCGATACCTGGATGACGATGGAGCAGGCCAATGAGAAGGCCAAAAAACTGGAGCAGTCCTCAGAAGCAAAGCCGGTTGCGGCATCACTGCCGCGCCTGGCTGAAGGGAACTTCCGGACAATGCCGGTGCAGACCGTCACCGCGACCACTCCGTCCGGCAGCAGACCTGCGGTGACAGCACATCCGGAGCAGAAACTGCTGGCACCACGCCCGCTGTTTACCGCTGCCCGGGAAGTGAAAACGGTTGTTCCGGTCAGTTCAGTTACGCCGGTAACACCTCCTCGTCCGCTAAGAACGGGTGAGCAGACGGCAGCATTATGGATAGCGCCTTATATTGATAACCAGGATGTTTATCATCAGCCATCCAGCGTGTTTTTTGTTATTAAACCGTCTGCGTGGGGAAAACCACGTATTAATTAACTGGCCCTGAAGTTGTATATCAGCCGGCAATGCCGGCGGGCTTTCTGTATTCAAAATCTGCCTGTAAAACGAGTGCCCTGTGCGTGAAAAGGGATGGGCGGTAGCGTGTCAGAACATGTCGGGAGGAATATTCCGTGAGTGATGAAGCCGATGAAGCATATTCAGTGACAGAACAACTGACCATGACAGGAATAAACCGGATACGCCAGAAAATAAATGCTCATGGTATTCCTGTTTATCTCTGTGAAGGATGCGGAAATCCTATTCCGGAAGCCCGGCGGAAAATATTTCCCGGTGTGACGTTGTGCGTTGAATGTCAGGCGTATCAGGAAAGACAGAGAAAACATTATGCATAAGTCAGTCGCAGAACATAGTGATTTAATTCCGGATGAACATGAGTGGATATTCAGAAAACAGAAATCTTTGTATATGCGCCGGGAAATGGCGCGTTAATTACAGGTATTCCCTTCATGGCTACCGCATTTCTCGCTTTATTTTTCAACTAAGGAATTCATGTGAATAACCCACTTGAGGCCGTCACTCAGGCGGTTAACTCCCTCGTCACAGCACTGAAACTGCCTGACGAATCCGCAAAGGCCAATGAAGTTCTGGGCGAAATGAGCTTCCCGCAGTTCAGCCGTCTGCTGCCGTACCGTGATTACAACCAGGAATCCGGTCTGTTCATGAATGACACCACGATGGGCTTTATGCTGGAAGCCATTCCCATCAATGGGGCGAATGAGTCCATTGTGGAGGCCCTCGATCACATGCTGCGCACCAAACTGCCGCGCGGTATTCCGTTGTGTATCCATCTGATGTCCAGTCAGCTGGTTGGTGACAGGATTGAATACGGGCTGCGTGAGTTCTCCTGGTCAGGTGAACAGGCTGAACGGTTTAACGCCATTACCCGGGCCTATTATATGAAAGCGGCAGCGACACAGTTTCCGTTGCCGGAGGGGATGAATCTGCCCCTGACCCTGCGCCATTACCGGGTGTTTATCTCGTACTGTTCTCCTTCGAAGAAAAAAAGCCGGGCCGACATTCTGGAAATGGAAAACCTGGTGAAAATCATCCGGGCGTCGTTACAGGGGGCCAGTATCACCACACAGACGGTGGATGCACAGGCCTTTATCGATATTGTCGGGGAGATGATTAACCATAACCCGGACTCCCTGTACCCGAAAAGACGTCAGCTGGCCCCGTATTCTGATCTGAATTATCAGTGTGTGGAGGACAGTTTTGATCTGAAAGTCCGGGCTGATTACCTGACGCTGGGCCTGCGTGAGAACGGCAGGAACAGCACGGCCCGCATCCTGAATTTCCATCTGGCCCGTAACCCGGAAATCGCCTTCCTGTGGAACATGGCCGACAACTACAGCAACCTGCTGAACCCGGAACTGTCCATCTCCTGTCCGTTCATCCTGACGCTGACTCTGGTGGTGGAAGACCAGGTGAAAACCCACAGCGAAGCCAACCTGAAGTACATGGACCTGGAGAAAAAGTCGAAGACCTCCTATTCCAAATGGTTTCCGTCCGTGGAGAAAGAGGCGAAGGAGTGGGGGGAACTGCGTCAGCGGCTGGGCTCCGGTCAGTCCTCCGTGGTGTCCTACTTCCTCAACATCACAGCATTCTGCAAGGACAATAATGAAACGGCGCTGGAAGTGGAGCAGGACATCCTGAACAGCTTTCGTAAAAACGGTTTTGAGCTGATTTCACCGCGCTTTAACCACATGCGCAATTTCCTGACCTGCCTGCCCTTTATGGCCGGGAAAGGGCTGTTTAAACAGCTGAAAGAGGCCGGAGTGGTTCAGCGCGCAGAGAGCTTTAATGTTGCCAACCTGATGCCGTTAGTGGCGGATAACCCCCTGACACCGGCAGGTCTGCTGGCACCCACCTACCGTAACCAGCTGGCGTTTATCGATATTTTCTTCCGGGGGATGAATAACACCAACTACAACATGGCGGTCTGTGGCACCTCCGGGGCCGGTAAAACCGGGCTGATACAGCCACTTATCCGCAGCGTGCTGGACTCCGGAGGCTTTGCCGTGGTGTTCGACATGGGGGATGGATACAAGTCCCTGTGTGAGAACATGGGCGGGGTGTATCTGGATGGTGAAACCCTGCGTTTTAACCCGTTTGCGAACATCACCGATATTGACCAGTCAGCGGAGCGTGTCCGTGACCAGTTGTCAGTGATGGCCAGCCCCAACGGTAACCTGGATGAAGTGCATGAAGGTCTGCTGTTGCAGGCGGTCAGAGCCTCCTGGCTGGCCAAAGAGAACAGAGCACGTATTGATGACGTGGTGGATTTCCTGAAAAACGCCAGTGACAGCGAGCAGTATGCCGAGTCACCGACTATCCGCAGCCGTCTGGACGAAATGATTGTGCTGCTTGACCAGTACACTGCCAACGGCACTTACGGCCAGTATTTTAACTCTGATGAGCCGTCCCTGCGGGATGACGCAAAAATGGTGGTGCTGGAGCTGGGCGGACTGGAAGACCGTCCGTCACTGCTGGTTGCGGTGATGTTCTCCCTGATTATCTACATCGAGAACAGGATGTACCGCACGCCGCGTAACCTCAAGAAACTGAACGTTATTGATGAAGGCTGGCGTCTGCTGGACTTCAAAAATCACAAGGTCGGTGAATTTATTGAGAAAGGCTACCGTACGGCCCGCCGTCATACCGGTGCCTATATCACCATCACACAGAACATCGTCGACTTTGACTCTGATAAGGCCTCCAGTGCTGCCCGCGCGGCATGGGGTAACTCCTCCTACAAAATTATCCTCAAACAGAGTGCGAAGGAGTTCGCGAAATACAACCAACTGTATCCGGACCAGTTCCTGCCACTGCAGCGCGACATGATTGGTAAGTTTGGTGCGGCCAAAGACCAGTGGTTCAGTTCCTTCCTGCTGCAGGTGGAAAACCATTCCTCCTGGCACCGTCTGTTTGTGGACCCGTTAAGCCGCGCCATGTACAGCTCTGACGGCCCGGATTTTGAGTTTGTGCAGCAGAAGCGTAAAGAGGGGCTGAGTATTCATGAGGCAGTGTGGCAGCTGGCGTGGAAGAAGTCAGGGCCGGAGATGGCTTCGCTGGAAGCCTGGCTGGAAGAACATGAGAAATACAGGAGTGTGGCATGAGTTCAACGCAGAAACCCACCGACGTCACGGCAGAACGACGCAGCCACTGGTGGTGGACGGTGCCGGGATGCCTGGCAATGGTGTTACTGAACGCAGCCGTCAGTTACGGCATTGTCAGACTGAACGCACCGGTGACTGTCGCCTTCAACATGAAACAGACCGTGGATGCGTTTTTTGACAGCGCCAGTCAGAAACAACTGTCAGAAGCGCAGTCAAAAGCCCTTTCAGCGCGTTTTAACACGGCACTGGAAGCCAGCCTGCAGGCGTGGCAGCAGAAACACCACGCGGTCATTCTGGTGTCGCCTGCTGTGGTACAGGGGGCACCGGATATCACCCGGGAAATCCAGCAGGATATTGCCCGGCGAATGAGGGCGGAACCATGAGATGCCGGGGGCTGATTGCCCTGCTGATATGGGGGCAGAGTGTGGCCGCCGCCGATCTTGGTACCTGGGGCGATCTGTGGCCGGTAAAGGAGCCGGACATGCTGACGGTGATCATGCAGCGCCTGACGGAACTGGAGCAGTCCGGTGAGATGGGCCGGAAAATGGATGCCTTTAAGGAGCGGGTGATCCGCAACAGTCTGCGGCCCCCTGCCGTGCCCGGTATCGGACGCACGGAGAAATACGGCAGCCGGTTGTTTGACCCGTCCGTCAGACTGGCTGCGGATATCCGGGATAACGAAGGGCGGGTGTTTGCCCGTCAGGGTGAAGTGATGAATCCGCTGCAGTATGTTCCTTTTAACCAGACGCTGTATTTCATCAATGGCGATGATCCGGCGCAGGTGGCCTGGATGAAACGCCAGACGCCGCCCACACTGGAGAGCAAAATTATCCTCGTGCAGGGCAGTATCCCGGAGATGCAGAAGTCTCTGGACAGCCGTGTTTACTTTGACCAGAACGGTGTGCTCTGCCAGCGCCTCGGCATTGATCAGGTCCCGGCACGGGTGAGTGCCGTTCCCGGCGATCGCTTCCTGAAGGTGGAATTTATTCCGGCAGAGGAGGGAAGAAAATGAAGCGAAGCCTGTGGCTGCTGATGTTATTCCTTCTCGCCGGCCATGTCCCTGCGGCGTCTGCGGATTCTGCCTGTGAGGGACGTTTTGTAAACCCGATCACGGATATCTGCTGGAGCTGTATTTTCCCGCTCTCGCTGGGCAGTATCAAAGTCAGTCAGGGTAAGGTCCCCGACACGGCGAACCCGTCGATGCCCATTCAGATTTGTCCGGCACCGCCGCCGCTGTTCAGGCGTATCGGGCTGGCCATTGGTTACTGGGAGCCGATGGCGCTGACGGACGTCACCCGGTCACCGGGATGCATGGTTAACCTGGGCTTCAGCCTGCCGGCTTTTGGTAAAACGGCACAGGGAACGGCGAAAAAGGATGAGAAGCAGGTGAACGGGGCGTTCTATCACGTTCACTGGTACAAATACCCGCTGACGTACTGGCTTAACATCATCACATCGCTGGGCTGTCTGGAAGGTGGTGACCTGGATATCGCTTATCTTTCTGAAATTGACCCCACCTGGACGGACAGCAGCCTGACCACCATTCTCAATCCGGAAGCTGTCATCTTTGCCAATCCGATAGCACAGGGGGCCTGTGCAGCAGATGCCATTGCCAGCGCCTTTAATATGCCTCTCGATGTTCTGTTCTGGTGTGCCGGTTCGCAGGGCAGCATGTACCCGTTCAATGGCTGGGTGAGTAATGAGTCCAGTCCGTTGCAGTCCTCCCTGCTGGTCAGTGAACGCATGGCGTTCAAGCTGCACCGTCAGGGCATGATTATGGAAACCATCGGGAAAAATAACGCCGTCTGTAATGAATATCCGTCCCCAATCCTGCCCAAAGAACGCTGGCGTTACCAGATGGTGAATATGTATCCGGACAGCGGGCAGTGCCACCCGTTCGGGCGCAGCGTGACCCGCTGGGAAACCGGGAAAAATCCGCCCAACACAAAGAAAAACTTCGGCTACCTGATGTGGCGTAAACGTAACTGTGTCTTCCTGTGAGGTGAATGATGAAGCTGAGTATGAAATCTCTGGCAGCACTGCTGATGATGCTGAACGGGGCGGTTATGGCGTCAGAAAACGTGAACACTCCTGAAAACCGGCAGTTCCTGAAGCAGCAGGAAAATTTAAGCAGACAACTGCGTGAAAAACCTGACCATCAGCTGAAAGCCTGGGCGGAGAAACAGGTGCTGGAAAACCCCCTTCAGCGTTCAGATAACCATTTCCTGGATGAGCTGGTTCGTAAACAGCAGGCTTCGCAGGACGGGAAACCCCGGCAGGGTGCTCTGTATTTTGTGTCGTTTTCCATTCCCGAAGAGGGGCTGAAACGAATGCTGGGCGAAACCCGGCACTACGGTATTCCGGCCACACTGCGGGGCATGGTGAACAATGACCTGAAGACCACCGCTGAAGCTGTGTTGTCCCTGGTGAAAGACGGCGCGACTGATGGTGTTCAGATCGACCCGACGCTGTTTTCACAGTACGGCATTCGCACTGTACCGGCACTGGTGGTGTTCTGCAGTCAGGGATACGACATCATCCGGGGAAACCTGCGGGTCGGCCAGGCGCTGGAGAAAGTGGCCGCCACGGGTGACTGCCGGCAGGTGGCTCATGATTTACTGGCAGGGAAAGGAGATTCCGGGAAATGAAACGTATTTTACCTCTGATACTGGCTCTGGTTGCCGGCATGGCACAGGCTGACAGCAACAGTGATTACCGGGCCGGTTCTGATTTTGCTCACCAGATCAAAGGGCAGGGAAGCAGCAGTATTCAGGGCTTTAAGCCACAGGAGAGTATCCCCGGCTATAACGCGAATCCGGACGAGACAAAATATTACGGTGGCGTGACTGCCGGCGGGGATGGCGGCCTGAAAAATGACGGCACCACGGAATGGGCGACCGGTGAAACCGGAAAAACCATTACAGAGTCATTCATGAACAAGCCGAAAGACATTCTTTCACCGGATGCACCGTTTATCCAGACCGGCAGGGATGTGGTGAACCGGGCTGACAGCATTGTGGGAAACACCGGGCAGCAGTGCAGTGCGCAGGAGATTAGCAGGAGTGAATACACGAATTACACCTGTGAGCGGGATTTACAGGTGGAGCAGTACTGCACACGAACTGCCCGTATGGAGCTGCAGGGGAGTACCACATGGGAAACCCGGACGCTGGAGTATGAAATGAGTCAGCTACCTGCACGTGAAGTGAATGGTCAGTATGTTGTCTCCATTACCTCTCCCGTTACCGGTGAAATTGTCGATGCGCATTACAGCTGGAGTCGTACTTACCTGCAGAAGAGTGTACCTATGACAATTATAGTACTGGGAACCCCACTGAGCTGGAATGCCAAATACTCAGCAGATGCCTCATTTACACCAGTACAGAAAACACTGACTGCCGGTGTGGCTTTTACGTCATCTCACCCCGTCCGGGTCGGGAATACAAAATTCAAACGTCATACGGCAATGAAGCTGCGTCTGGTTGTCAGGGTAAAAAAAGCCTCGTACACCCCGTATGTTGTCTGGTCTGAAAGCTGCCCGTTCAGCAAGGAGCTGGGGAAACTGACAAAAACAGAATGTACGGAGGCTGGCGGGAACAGGACGCTGGTGAAAGACGGTCAGTCATACAGCATGTACCAGAGCTGCTGGGCATACCGGGACACGTATGTCACGCAGTCAGCAGACAAGGGAACCTGTCAGACCTACACCGACAATCCTGCCTGTACCCTGGTGTCACACCAGTGTGCCTTTTACTCCGAAGAAGGTGCCTGTCTGCATGAATATGCCACGTACTCCTGTGAGTCAAAAACATCCGGGAAAGTGATGGTCTGTGGGGGAGACGTCTTCTGTCTCGATGGCGAATGCGATAAGGCTCAGAGCGGGCAGAGTAATGATTTTGCCGAAGCCGTTTCTCAGCTGGCGGCACTGGCCGCAGCAGGTAAGGATGTTGCGGCGCTGAACGGGGGGGATGTCCGTGCTTTCACCGGTCAGGCGAAATTTTGTAAGAAGGCTGCAGCCGGATACAGCAACTGCTGTAAGGACAGCGGCTGGGGACAGGATATCGGGCTGGCCAAATGCAGCAGTGATGAAAAGGCCCTGGCTAAAGCAAAATCAAACAAACTGACCGTCAGCGTCGGGGAGTTTTGTTCGAAGAAAGTGCTGGGTGTCTGTCTGGAGAAAAAACGCAGCTACTGTCAGTTTGATTCGAAGCTGGCGCAGATAGTCCAGCAGCAGGGGCGCAACGGTCAGTTGCGTATCAGTTTTGGTAGTGCGAAGCATCCTGACTGTCGGGGGATTACGGTTGATGAGCTGCAGAAAATTCAGTTCAACAGACTGGATTTCACTAACTTCTACGAAGACCTGATGAATAACCAGAAAATCCCGGACAGTGGCGTTCTGACGCAGAAAGTGAAAGAGCAGATTGCTGACCAGCTGAAACAGGCAGGACAGTAAGGTATGGGAAATAACCGGGGGAAATGATGAAAGTCATATTCACGTCGAACCGTTTTATTGATTTTCTTATCCGGCTTTTGATTACAGCGATTGTCATTTCTCCGGTAATTATCTGGTCGTGGGATACGGTAAAAGAAACCACGGCAGACGGGATGCTTGCCGCTGCTTTCGTTATCCTTTACTCCGGTGTGCTCCTGTTTATTCTGTATTTTTGTTTTTCTGCCCTGACTGACCTGCAGAAACCTGATGAAAGAAAAAGTGATGAAAGGAATGAAGATGAATAAAGCATTACTGCCACTGTTACTCTGCTGCTTTATTTTTCCGGCGTCAGGAAAAGATGCAGGCTGGCAGTGGTATAACGAGAAAATAAATCCGAAGGAAAAAGAAAATAAACCTGTACCTGCAGCCCCCCGTCAGGAACCGGATATTATGCAGAAACTGGCCGCACTGCAGACGGCAACAAAGCGGGCGCTGTACGAAGCCATTCTGTATCCCGGCGTGGATAATTTTGTGAAATATTTCCGGCTGCAAAATTACTGGACTCAGCAGGCCGGGCTTTTCACCATGAGCGCCAGAAAGGCCATGCTGGCACATCCTGAACTGGACTATAACCTGCAGTACAGCCATTACAACGGCACGGTACGGAACCAGCTGGCAGCAGACCAGGCGCAGCAGCGACAGGCCATTGCGAAACTGGCTGAACACTACGGCATCATGTTTTTTTACCGGGGGCAGGACCCCATCGACGGGCAACTGGCGCAGGTCATTAATGGCTTCCGGGATACGTATGGTCTGAGTGTTATTCCCGTTTCCGTGGATGGCGTGATTAATCCGCTGTTGCCGGATTCCCGGACTGACCAGGGGCAGGCGCAGCGCCTCGGCGTGAAATATTTCCCGGCCATGATGCTGGTTGACCCGAAACAGGGCAGTGTTCGCCCGTTATCATACGGCTTTATTTCGCAGGACGACCTGGCAAAACAGTTCCTGAACGTTTCTGAAGATTTTAAACCCAATTTTTAATCGCGGATTTGATTTATGAGTGAAGATTATTTGAAAATGTTTACAGGTGTTGTTCTGTTAATATTTGTCATTATTGCCGGTTATTTCTTTTCTGAGCGTAATGACAGGAAAATGTTTCTCCTGAGCTCACTGGTTTTCCTTGTTATTAATATCGCGTGTTTATATGTGCTTACCGCCAGTCTCTGGTTTCTGTGTGGTGCAATTATGAGTCAGGGCGCAGCACTGGTTGTTTCAATAGTTGCGGCCGCATTACCGGACGTTACGAGCTTCGACAGGTTCAGAAGAATATTTATCTGTATTATGTTGTCATCGGTATGGTCCGGAGTGATGTGGTTTTTTATAAGGGGGGTTATGACAGGCTAAGTCATATAAAACGGTCATAAAAACCATACAAAATAATGAGGTTGATTACTGAAGACCATATGATAAACCATACCGCAATCCAGTGGCTTCTGAATAGCTCACAAAAATAAATATAGATAATTGAAAATAACCATAATACAACGATGCCTGCTGCGATACTTAATAAACTTATTACAAGATAGTCAGGGAAGGCATTGACCGGTAATGAATGTGATGCTGCATATATCAGCGCAATAATTGCCGCATTTCCCAGTAACGACTCTCTTATTATGTTTCTGATTATTTTCAGTTTTTCTTTAAAAGATCGCTTTTCCATTTGTACCTCTGATTAATATCACACAAACGCGAATATTACAGACATGAATACTCTCATGTAAATAATAACCGGAGTTTAACATGATAAGTAAACGCAGATTCTCTTTACCCCGGCTTGATATTACGGGAATGTGGGTATTTTCCCTGGGTGTCTGGTTTCATATCGTCGCCCGTCTTGTTTACAGCAAACCCTGGATGGCTTTTTTTCTGGCGGAGCTGATTGCGGCCATCCTTGTGCTGTTCGGCGCATACCAGGTGCTGGATGCATGGATTGCCCGTGTCAGCCGGGAAGAGCGTGAGGCACTGGAAGCTAGGCAACAGGCCATGATGGCAGAGCAGCAGGAGGGCGGACATGTCTCTCACTAAATTACTGCCGGTCATTTTGTTGATGATGGTCACAGGTGTGCAGGCCTCCACCCGGGATGAAATTGAACGACTCTGGAATCCGCAGGGCATGGCCGCGCAGCCTGCACAACCGACAGCAGACACATCAGCCAGGACAGAAAAGCCGGCTCCCCGCTGGTTCCGCCTCAGCAACGGCAGGCAGGTTAACCTGGCCGACTGGAAGGTGGTGCTGTTTATGCAGGGGCATTGCCCTTACTGTCACCAGTTTGACCCGGTACTGAAGCAGCTGGCACAGCAGTACGGCTTTTCCGTTTTTCCCTACACCCTGGATGGTCAGGGGGATACCGCCTTTCCGGAAGCATTACCGGTGCCACCGGACGTGATGCAGACCTTCTTCCCGAATATTCCGGTGGCCACACCGACCACCTTCCTGGTCAACGTCAACACGCTTGAGGCATTACCGCTTTTACAGGGGGCAACGGATGCCGCCGGTTTTATGGCGCGGATGGATACCGTTCTGCAGATGTACGGAGGGAAAAAAGGTGCGAAATAAGCAGGTGGTGTTACTCATTGCCGGAATATCCGGCATCGCGACGGGAATAATCGTCAGCCTGAATATCCCCTTTATCCATCAGGGGCTTTTTTATCCCGCCAGCCCTGTAGAAATTGTCGTTTCGCTGTGCCTTACCTTTTCTGTTTCTGTTGTGTTTTTTGTGGGGGCAATTGTGGGATGGATTTCGGTGTCTGAAATATATTACAGCCGCAGGACTGGTCTGAATGAATTATCGGAAATATCAGAGGGAACTTATAATGAGAGAAAATAAAAATAATCCTGAACTCAAAATCAGAAGTACAGAACGAGATTATAAATACATTTCCAGAATTACTGACAGGTATGCTGGATTGTCTCTGGTATTCCTGACTGCCGGAATTGTTTTATGGACAGCTATGAATATTATTTTTGATGCCTGTATTGATTCGTGGAAAACGGACCCGGAATTAAATAATTCGATTTATATGTGGAATATCCTGATATATGTCATTCCGTATGTGTTATATGCGCTTGCAGCCGGGTTTCTTGTTACATTTTTTTCTGTTCCCAATGTACGAATTAATATACGGAAATATCGGGATATTCCTGTTGAAACGCCGTATGCGCCGGGAGAACACATTAAGGGAGGGCAGCAATAATGCTTCGCATTAAGCCTCTTTTTATTCTTTGTGCCGCCTTACTGACGGTGACGCCTGCAGCGTCAGCGGATGTGAACAGCGACATGAATCAGTTCTTTAACAAGCTGGGCTTCGCCTCCAATACCACACAGCCGGGCGTCTGGCAGGGGCAGGCTGCCGGCTATGCTTACGGCGGCTCCCTGTATGCCCGTACTCAGGTCAAAAATGTTCAGCTGATTTCCATGACGCTGCCGGATATCAATGCCGGATGTGGCGGCATCGACGCTTATCTCGGTTCGTTCAGTTTTATTAATGGCGAGCAGCTGCAGCGTTTTGTTAAGCAGATTATGAGTAATGCTGCCGGTTACTTTTTTGACCTTGCCCTGCAGACAACGGTGCCGGAAATCAAAACCGCAAAAGACTTCCTGCAGAAAATGGCAAGCGACATTAACAGCATGAACCTCAGTTCCTGCCAGGCGGCGCAGGGGATTATCGGCGGGCTTTTCCCCCGAACGCAGGTGTCCCAGCAAAAAGTCTGTCAGGACATTGCCGGTGAGAGCAATATTTTTGCTGACTGGGCGGCTTCCCGGCAGGGATGTACCGTTGGCGGTAAATCTGACAGCGTCAGGGATAAAGCCAGCGACAAGGATAAGGAGCGGGTGACCAAAAACATTAACATCATGTGGAATGCGCTTTCCAAAAACAGAATGTTTGACGGCAACAAAGAGCTGAAAGAGTTTGTGATGACGCTGACCGGCTCACTGGTGTTTGGTCCCAACGGCGAAATCACACCGCTGTCAGCCAGAACCACTGACCGCTCAATTATCCGGGCCATGATGGAAGGCGGCACAGCAAAAATTTATCACTGCAACGATTCTGATAAATGCCTGAAAGTGGTGGCAGACACACCGGTGACCATCAGCCGGGATAATGCACTGAAGTCTCAGATTACTAAACTTCTGGCCAGCATTCAGAACAAGGCTGTCAGTGACACGCCTCTGGATGACAAGGAAAAAGGCTTTATTTCCAGTACCACCATCCCCGTCTTCAAATACCTGGTTGACCCGCAGATGCTCGGTGTTTCCAACAGTATGATTTACCAGCTGACGGACTATATCGGTTACGACATCCTGCTGCAGTACATTCAGGAGCTGATACAGCAGGCCCGGGCGATGGTGGCCACGGGAAATTATGACGAAGCGGTTATCGGGCATATTAACGACAACATGAATGATGCCACCCGGCAGATTGCGGCGTTTCAGTCACAGGTGCAGGTACAGCAGGATGCGCTGCTGGTTGTCGATCGTCAGATGAGCTACATGCGTCAGCAGCTTTCCGCCCGCATGCTCAGTCGTTACCAGAACAACTATCACTTCGGAGGGAGCACGCTGTGAATGAAGTTTATGTGATTGCCGGTGGTGAGTGGTTGCGGAATAACCTGAACGCCATTGCCGCCTTTATGGGAACCAGGACGTGGGATTCCATTGAAAAAATTGCGTTCACATTGTCTGTTCTCGCGGTGGCCGTAATGTGGGTACAGCGGCACAACGTGATGGATTTGCTGGGCTGGGTGGCCGTGTTTGTGCTTATCAGCCTGCTGGTTAATGTCCGCACATCGGTGCAGATTATTGATAACAGTGACCTGGTCAAAGTTCACCGGGTGGATAATGTGCCGGTCGGTCTGGCGATGCCACTTTCACTGACGACCCGTATCGGGCATGCAATGGTGGCCAGTTACGAGATGATCTTCACGCAACCGGACAGTGTCACCTACAGCAAAACGGGGATGCTGTTTGGCGCAGAAATGGTATCAAAAAGCACCGACTTTTTGTCCCGGAATCCGGAAATCGCCAATATTTTCCAGGATTATGTGCAGAACTGCGTGATGGGGGATATTTACCTGAACCACAAATACACGCTGGAGGAGCTGATGGCCTCCGCTGATCCCTACACGCTGATTTTTTCCCGCCCCAGCCCGCTGCGGGGCGTTTATGACAGCAATAATAATTTCGTAACCTGTAAGGACGCGTCGGTTTCGCTGAAAGACAAGCTGAATCTGGACACACAGAGTGGCGGAAAAACCTGGCATTATTATGCCCAGCAGCTATTTGGTGGACGCCCTGATCCGAACCTGTTGTTCAGTACGCTGATTGGCGACAGTTACAGTTACTTCTATGGCTCAAGTAAATCAGCCAGCCAGATCATCCGCCAGAATGTTACCATCAATGCGCTGAAGGAGGGGATCACCAGTTATGCCGCCCGTAATGGTGATTCGGCCAGCCTGGTGAATCTGGCCACCACCTCATCGATGGAGAAGCAACGTCTGGCACATGTCTCCATCGGCCATGTAGCGATGCGGACACTGCCCATGACGCAGACCATCCTGACGGGGATCGCCATTGGTATTTTCCCGCTCCTGGTACTGGCGGCTGTCTTCAATAAACTGACGCTGTCCGTCCTGAAAGGCTATGTGTTTGCCCTGATGTGGCTGCAGTCATGGCCAATGTTGTACGCCATTCTGAACAGTGCCATGACATTTTATGCGAAGCAGAATGGTGCACCGGTGGTGCTCTCGGAAATTTCACAGATACAACTGAAATACTCCGATCTGGCTTCCACTGCCGGGTATCTTTCCATGATGATCCCGCCATTATCCTGGATGATGGTCAGGGGGCTTGGGGCCGGATTTTCCAGTGTGTACAGCCATTTCGCTTCCTCTGCTATCAGCCCGACTGCCAGTGCGGCAGGTAGTGTGGTTGACGGTAATTACTCCTACGGCAACATGCAGACGGAAAACGTGAACGGCTTCAGCTGGAGCACCAACAGCACCACGTCGTTTGGTCAGATGATGTACCAGACCGGCAGTGGCGCAACCGCCACACAGACCCGTGACGGTAATATGGTGATGGATGCAAGCGGAGCGATGTCCCGTTTACCGGTCGGTATCAATGCAACGCGTCAGATTGCAGCGGCACAACAGGAAATGGCCCGAGAGGCGTCGAACAGAGCAGAAAGTGCCCTGCATGGTTTCAGCAGCAGTATTGCCAGTGCCTGGAACACGCTCAGTCAGTTTGGTTCTAACCGGGGGAGCAGTGACTCTGTCACCGGTGGTGCTGACAGTACGATGAGTGCACAGGACTCCATGATGGCCAGCCGTATGCGCAGTGCAGTGGAAAGCTATGCGAAGGCGCATAATATCAGTAATGAGCAGGCGACTCAGGAACTGGCATCCAGAAGTACGAGAGCTTCTGCCGGGATGTATGGAGATGCTCATGCTGAATGGGGGGTTAAACCTAAAATTCTTGGTGTTGGTGGAGGATTAGGCGTTAGAGGTGGTGGTCGGGCTGGCATTGACTGGAGTGATGATGATGCGCATCAGGCCAGCAGTGGTTCACGGGCCAGCTATGATGCTCGTCATGATATTGACGCTAAAGCCAGTAAGGACTTTAAAGAGGCCAGCGATTACTTTACCAGTCGCAAAGTCAGTGAATCCGGCAGCCATACTGACAATAATGCTGATTCCCGGGGGGATCAACTGTCTGCAGCCCTGAATTCAGCGAAACAGAGTTACGACCAGTACACGACGAATATGACCCGCAGCCATGAATATGCTGAAATGGCATCCCGTACTGAAAGCATGAGTGGGCAGATGAGCGAAGATTTGTCGCAACAGTTTGCACAGTATGTGATGAAACACGCACCGCAGGATGCCGAAGCTATTCTGACAAATACCAGTTCGCCGGAGATTGCAGAACGCCGTCGGGCAATGGCCTGGTCTTTTGTGCAGGAACAGATACAGCCTGGTGTTGATAATGCCTGGCGGGAATCCCGTGGCGATATTGGTAAAGGAATGGAGAGCGTACATTCGGGTGGAGGCAGTCAGGATATTATTGCTGACCATCAGGGACATCAGGCCATTATTGAGCAAAGAACGCAGGACAGTAATATCCGTAATGATGTAAAACATCAGGTTGATAATATGGTCACAGAATATAAAGGGAATATAGGTGATACTCAGAACAGCATACGTGGCGAGGAAAATATTGTAAGAGGACAGTATTCTGAACTGCAGAATCACCATAAAACAGAGGCATTATCTCAGAATAATAAATATAATGAAGAAAAGTCGGCTCAGGAAAGAATGCCCGGGGCTGACAGTCCACAGGAACTGATGAAAAGGGCAAAGGCGTATCAGGATAAGTATAAGCAATAATACTGTGTTTGGGAGATGATAATGAGATGTTTAGCCCATATTGCCCTGGTAACGGTGATACAGTTTATCGCCTGTTATCTGGCTGATTGGGGGAATGCCGAAACAGTTTTTATGCTGTTCTTCATAGTGCTATGGCAGGGACTGTTTATCTGGTTGTTCTCTCAAATACGAAAAAAACGGGATGTGTCGGATGAGTTTAAGTTTAATAAAGGCGTTTGGTATATAACGATGCCAGTATCTTCCTTACTCTCTCCGTTATTAAGCCTGATGGTTTTTATCATTGTTACACTATACGAATTAAGGCGAGTTAGTGGTTGCATAAGCATAAAAAAATGGGGGCAAAATCAACTCAAAGACCAATATGATGGGAGTGAAAAGTTAGACTTCGGGGGCATTGAACAGACCCCAACGATCTACTATAACCCTTCAACCGGATATCCTATGCATGGAGGCTTTGATTCAGCGGGAAATACTTTTGGGACTCGTTGGCAGGACTATTATGACAGGCAATAAGAAAACTGTAGTTTGTAAAAAAGGTAATTTGATGAAAACAAAAAAATTGATGATGGTTGCACTGGTCAGTTCCACTCTGGCCCTTTCAGGGTGTGGTGCGATGAGCACAGCAATCAAGAAGCGTAACCTTGAGGTGAAGACCCAGATGAGTGAGACCATCTGGCTTGAACCCGCCAGCGAACGCACGGTATTTCTGCAGATCAAAAACACGTCTGATAAAGACATGAGTGGGCTGCAGGGCAAAATTGCTGATGCTGTGAAAGCAAAAGGGTATCAGGTGGTGACTTCTCCGGATAAAGCCTACTACTGGATTCAGGCGAATGTGCTGAAGGCCGATAAGATGGATCTGCGGGAGTCTCAGGGATGGCTGAACCGTGGTTATGAAGGCGCAGCTGTTGGTGCAGCGTTAGGTGCCGGTATTACCGGATATAATTCCAATTCTGCCGGTGCCACACTCGGTGTGGGCCTTGCTGCTGGTCTGGTGGGTATGGCTGCAGATGCGATGGTGGAAGATGTGAACTATACCATGATCACGGATGTGCAGATTGCAGAGCGTACTAAGACAACGGTGACAACGGATAATGTTGCCGCCCTGCGTCAGGGCACATCAGGTGCGAAAATTCAGACCAGTACTGAAACAGGTAACCAGCATAAATATCAGACCCGTGTGGTCTCCAGTGCGAACAAGGTTAACCTGAAATTTGAAGAGGCGAAGCCTGTTCTCGAAGACCAGCTGGCCAAATCAATCGCAAATATTCTCTGATTATCTTCCGGAGGCTGGTCTGACCGGCCTCCTGACTGACGCCTCGCTTTGCTCGTTGTCCAACCCCGGAAAGAAATAAAATAAATTTTATTTCTTTCCGGGGTTTCCGAAATAAATATGAAAACACTGAGCGGTTGTGCAAATTCTTTGTGCGACCGTGAAGTGTTGCCGGCGAAGCCGGAATTTAACGGTTATTAATCTTTTCATCATTAATAATCAGTCCGACTGACTTTTTTCTTCGGAATATCATCATGAGTTTTAACGCAAAGGATATGACCCAGGGCGGTCAGATTGCGTCCATGCGTATCCGCATGTTCAGCCAGATCGCCAATATCATGCTTTACTGCCTGTTTATTTTTTTCTGGATACTCGTTGGTCTGGTTTTATGGGTAAAAATAAGCTGGCAGACGTTTGTGAACGGCTGTATTTACTGGTGGTGTACCACGCTGGAAGGCATGCGGGATTTAATCAAGTCCCAGCCGGTATATGAGATCCAGTATTACGGCAAAACCTTCCGGATGAATGCTGCTCAGGTACTGCATGATAAATATATGATCTGGTGCGGAGAGCAGCTATGGTCCGCATTCGTTCTGGCCACAGTTGTGGCACTGGTTATTTGCCTGATTACCTTCTTTGTTGTCTCCTGGATTCTGGGGCGTCAGGGTAAACAACAGAGCGAAAATGAAGTCACAGGTGGTCGTCAGCTGACAGACAATCCGAAAGACGTTGCCCGGATGCTGTCAACGACGGATGAAAAGTGATCCACTTATATCTCCACCAACGGCCCAATATTGATCCACCGTTTTACTCAGGATTAGCTTCTGCTATAACCCCGGCCTTTCGTTTCTGTCTGAGTCGATAGCTTTCTCCTTTGATTTGAACGACATGTGAGTGGTGTAAGATACGGTCCAGCATCGCTGAGGTCAGTGCTGCATCACCGGCGAACGTTTGATCCCACTGCCCGAACGGCAGATTGGATGTCAGGATCATTGCGCTCTTTTCGTAACGTTTAGCGATGACCTGGAAGAACAGCTTTGCTTCTTCCTGACTGAACGGCAGATAGCCTATTTCATCAATGATGAGCAGGCGGGGGGCCATTACTCCACGCTGAAGCGTCGTTTTATAACGGCCCTGACGTTGTGCCGTAGATAACTGAAGTAACAGATCTGCTGCTGTTGTGAAGCGAACTTTGATA
>ERZ773164.484-NODE-484-length-46674-cov-5.972200_pt1 | contig 46674 bp, 49 predicted proteins | sample MGYA00511917_ERZ773164 | MGnify/ENA primary metagenome ERZ773164 (study PRJEB29015, sample SAMEA2737847) | human gut metagenome | biome: human gut; feature: human-associated habitat; material: faeces | place: China | collected 2012 ...
TTCTAGCAAAAATCCTTATGGTAACAAAACTAATACAGTTATTAATAATACATTTAATAAGTTCTGTTCTAGCAAAAATCCTTATGGTAACAAAACTATAATTTTTATTAACAATCAATTTAATGGGTTCTGTTCTAGCAAAAATCCTTATGGTAACAAAACTGGTATAGCTTCTAGCTTGCCAAGTATTATGTTCTGTTCTAGCAAAAATCCTTATGGTAACAAAACATCTCAAGCCGAATCAAATGGTCAAGTCTAGTTCTGTTCTAGCAAAAATCCTTATGGTAACAAAACTTCAATGTTTGATTCTTTTAAAATTTCAATGTTCTGTTCTAGCAAAAATCCTTATGGTAACAAAACATACTGGGATGAATACCTTGATGGTCCTGAGTTCTGTTCTAGCAAAAATCCTTATGGTAACAAAACTCACTTGGCACTTCATCTTCATCCATTTTAGGTTCTGTTCTAGCAAAAATCCTTATGGTAACAAAACGGATAAGATTCTATGAAGAATTAGAACGATGTTCTGTTCTAGCAAAAATCCTTATGGTAACAAAACAAATGCAGTATTTACAAAAGGGTATTCAACGTTCTGTTCTAGCAAAAATCCTTATGGTAACAAAACCTCAAAAATATGGTAGCACATTTTTGAATGTAATAGAATACTAATTATTTAATTGAAAAATGCTCTAGTTCTTGATAAATATCGTGCGTTTCCTGAGTGTATGTTTGTTGTAAATAATTAATTGTCATTTGTTCTACCTCCTGTAACATATATGTTCGAAGTGATTTTTGCGATAGGTTGTAATAAATTTGTTCCATGTCTGCAAAATCTATTATTTTATCTTGCAATAAAGCTGCATTTTGTATATTCATTAAATCGTTGTAATAATTTGTAAATATCATCAATTTAACGTTCTGTATTTTATTGATTTTCTGAAGAATTCTATCACTCAAGTTATCTAGTTTACCAAAGATAAAGATATTATCATATTTTGAATTATAATTTGAAATGTATTCCACTAAATCCAATTGAAACAAAATCAATTCATCTCTTGTTAGATCAAATTCATCTTTTTGTAATTCGTCTTCATAATATGGTGACAACATTTTTATCAATTGTTTATAATTTGCTCCATTAAACATAATTTTAAGCAATGATTCATCATTTACTTCTTCAGATAATGAATTCAATAATATGTCAATTGTACTGATAGTATCAAAATAGTCTTGATTCTGAAGTTTAATTTCCAAATACTTTAACATCAATGACTTTGCAGTGAGCTTTTTATCCTCATTAAGAGAATACATTTCTGAAATTTCTATAAACATATTATTTTTAAGTTCTATCTCTTTTTCGTTTATAAACATTTTCGTACTAATATTATTTTCTGTTCTATTTTCACTTTTATCTTTTGAAGTAAACAATCGAATTGCTTGTAGCAATGTATAATTCTTATTTGAATCTGAAATTATATATTTCACATGATTCATTTGAAGATTCCATTTATTTGTTCCATTCTTTATAGTTAATAAATTCATAATTTTATAAATGCATCGCTGTTGACGACTTGTTCTTGATTTGATTTACCACCAACTATTATTTCAATCTTTGCATATTGTTTTTCTGTAACCAATAAAATTCGTATTTGCCCTTTTTGTGGAACATTTCTTTGTAAAACATTCACATGTTTTACTGCTGCTTCACGATTTGCAAATATTTTACAATACACCGAATACTGCATCATGATATATCCATTTTTTATTAGATATTTTCTAAATGTTGCATAAATTCTTCTATCTTCTTTGGATACCACGGGTAAATCAAAAAATAATATTAATCGCATAAAATCATATATCATATATTACTGGTAATGGATACAAAATAGAATCTGCTTCACAATCTAAATAGTTAAATATAGAATCTAAATAAAAGCTAATCGCATTTGCTACTGTTTGTTTTCTTCCATCAATCATAATTTTCTTGTTTGTCAATTGTATTAAAGCTTCCCTATGAGATTGTTTAAAAATAATATCATCCATCATATTGTTGAAAACATAATGGTCCACTATTGGTCTAAACACTTCTATAATATCATCACTCAAGTTAAACATATTTTGTTTTCCCTTATGAAAAATGCCTATGTTAGCAATATAGCCCTTTGCTACAATAATTGATGTAATCAGTGATCTAAATATAGCATAACCATAATTTAATCCAGCATTTATCACATCTTCTTCAAATCGAATAAAATCATGACCAAAAAGTTCTCTAAAATACATCTTAGCTGCTAAGCCTTCTCTGTTTGTTTTATCACCAGAAACAACACTATCTACAAATTCATACAGCTTCTTTTCCACTTCAAAATCTTTATTATTAACCTTCAATATTTCTATTTGATTTAAAATCTTCATTTTTACAATCATTGCATGTAAATCTTCTTTACGTTTTGAATCCCAACAAATCTGTTTTGAAATATTTCCACTACTTGAAAAATGTCCATTCATCGGCAATATATAACTTTTTGGTAAATGATCCACTCCACAAATAATGGTACACACATTATTATCTGTTAATTTATTAATTAAAGGTACACTCAAATTAGACTGATAATTATCAATCACTAGAATTTGAATATCTGAAACCGGAATCAATAAAGTGTCATTTTTAATTTCCACTTTCAAATTATCTAAATACAGTCTCAAATACTCACATTTCTCAATATATATAACTCTATAACCCATAAAAAGAGTAAAAGAAAAGGCTCCGAAGAGCCGAATCCGGGATAAACCCTTGTTTTGTTAGGTCATAAAAATTTTTGCTAGAATATAACCATCTTTAGTATACTCTATTTAAATTCCAATTTCAACTTATTATCCTTCACTTCGTATAGATTCCCCAATACATCTGTGGCATATTTGCATACATTCTCAACTGAAGCTACTCCCTGTCTCAATTGTTTTTTACAATATGTATATATAGGCTTAATTTCTATAGTATTAGTACTGTCATCATTCGTTGCTGAATACTTCAATATCTCAACACTTGTTCCATCATAATAATACTTATCTCCACCTTTTTCTGTTGATAAATCATAAATATATGAACTACCTTCTTTTTTCTTTATACCAATCAATTCATCCCTATGGACTGAAAATAAGAACTTATCTGTTTCTTTTATCTTTTTATTGGCTTTTTCCTGCTTATACCATTGTTCATCAATCACATACATTCCTTTTGCTTTATGATATGAAACATTTGTATATCGAACAGTAACAAATCTAAACTTACCATCTTCGCATTGATAGAAATCCGTTCTGTATGGTTTGATTTGTTTCAAAATAACTTTTTTATTATTCGTTTGATAGTTTGAAGAAATATCTAAATGATTCCCTAATTTTTCACTTTCATATTTCATTGAAACAATTTCAGGACCATTCCCCTTCTTAGAATATTTATGTATAACACCATTTTCTTCCTTATATTTTGTCAAAGGATTTTCTCCGACTAAAGTAATAATTTCTTCACCTTTTTTCTTGGTCACTTTATACATTTTTGAATCTGATTTAAACTGTTCATAATGATATTTTACAATGTCTCGAATTAAATCGAATGTCTGTGGATCATGCTTTGCCATTAAATATTTTTCATCTTCTCCATTTAAGATATCTTGAATTAAGCGAATACATTTCTTGTCTTTTGGATCATAAATATTAGGGATTTTTTCAATCAAATAATCCGTTCCATCTACACTCCTTGTACTGTAGATAGTTTCGTCTGCAATCTGACGATTTGGCTTTGTATTCACCTTGTGAGAAATTTTAATTGGATTAAAGCACATATTCTCTTTCTCTATTACATGATCATAATACTTACTGCTTTCTTCGAACAATGTTTTCAAGTTCACAATATACTGAATATATCTTTCATCATAGAATACCTTATCATCAGGAATCGTAATGATTTCTCCCGTTTCTTCATTATATAGATTATTAAAATCATGTTCTTGTTTAAGAAGATATCCATTCAACAAATTCATTTTTTTAACAGAAGCTACAATTAATGCATCCACTGCATGGTGCAAATAGTTTTCATCACGATCTTTTTCCAAATGAATCTTCTTTCTGAATAAATCCGTAACTCTACCGTTTATTGTATGAACTTTTGTATCAATCTCATTATCTTTAAAATAATCTGACAGTGTATTTAGTACAACTCGACAAGCGTAACTTGTGTCCACTAGATTTCTATTAATAAATTTTTTAGCCACCTCTTCTTTTGTAATATTTTCTTCATTTAATAAATTTAATTTCTTTTTGTATGGAATTTCTTTATTAGAAAGAACATTTGTCTTAAATTCTGAATAACTACATCCCATTCCATTAAATTTATTAGCTGCATATGCCATAAAAGGAGTCAAATTACCTTTCACTTGATTTTCTGAATGTAATGCTAAAACTTTATTATTTTGAGAATCATCTAATGATATAGAGATTGGGATAATATGATCAATTTCTGTATACTTTGGATCTTTAATGACTCGATTTAAATCTAAAGGTTCAAAAGTATATGCACTCTTGCCTCCTTGTTGCAAATATAAACTAATTTTCATTCTTGTTTTTCCATTAATTTTTGTTGGATCATACCCCTTTTCATTCAAAAATTTATCCATTTCTTTAGATCCATTCTCTCGATTTTTTTGGTAGTTACTAATTCTCTTTTTCTTTTCATCTGAATTCTTATCACGAGTCATCTCAACAACAATGGAATCGAATTCTCCATATTTCTTTCTCAATGCATTTACAACTTTAAAAGTTTCATTCTGCGCTCTTTTTGCCACTGGAGATAAAATAGCTTCTGGGTCTGATTCAATGTTCTTTTTTCCTTTATGAGAAACACGATTCTTGTCAAACAACTTCAATTCATGTAACAGCTGCATTTGATTCATTTCAGATTCAAACAATTCTTTATTTAATAATTTCAATGCTTTAAAAGATAATGAATGATAGCCTGTTATTCCTGTTGTATTTGCTAAAGTATCTACCACTGAATCAGAAAGTCTATACTCCAAATGATACAAGTAATCTTTTCTTTCTTGTATACCCTTTTTATTCGTAAGAATTTCAATAATTCTATCTAGCATTTCATAATCATTTAATGAAATTGAATATCCTTCTTTTTCTAAAATTGATTTAATTTTCTTATATCCCTTGAACTCAGTAAAAATAGCCTTCTGATTTTTGTCTATACGATAGCCTTTAATATCAACTTCATCCACATTTAATTCTTTTGCCAATTGACGTAAAGTAATATTCCCTTTCTGACTAACTATAGTTAAAATTCCCTTCTTCTCCTCTGGACATAACTTATTACCATCTACTGTTAAATTATTCATATCATTTAAGAAATTAAACAAGTCTGCTGTTACCGCCATTTTAGGAGCTCTTAGTTCATCTGGAAATACGCTACATTTCCCACGCATTTTTTCAATCAAATCTATTTCTTTAATTTGCCCATCAACTTCTATAAATCGTCCATATGGTGTCGGTGATTTTTCACTTCCAGGCCCCTCATAATAAGCTCTTCTACGCGCAACTATATCAATAATCTTATTAATAAATTGTTCATCCAATTCTTGATGATGTAATATCTCATTCAATTCGTTTACATAATCCTTTGTAGAAAAATTATTTTCATGCCCACGAATATGATTCTTATCATTTAAATTATCCAATTGAATTTGGCAAATAAATTTTCCTTGTTTAATTAACTGCTCATTATGTTGCAAAGTAGCCTTTAAACTCAATTCGTCGTCACTCTTTTTTGCATCTTCTTCTACAGTTTCAATAACACTACCTCTATGTTTTGTTATATGTAAAATAGCTGCCGTTAATTCATCATTTGTTAGTTTTTCACTTAAACCTTTACAACGCAATTCATATACATTCTGCAAAGGATGATAGTCATTTGACATTATACCGTTTTCCTTCAACAATTTTTGCATGTCCATAACTCGAGTATGGCGTCTTGAAGTCAAACGTCTACGACTTCTAGCGTCTCTACGTTTCCCATTATCTTCTGCTGTGCCTTCTTTAAACAAACGCACTCCATAGTCTACAAATTTACCTGTTTCAAGATCTATAATTCCATACCCGCAGCTACTAATTCCTATGTCTAAACCTAATACATACTTATTATCCATTGTAATGCCCTCCATAAAGTGATTATGTTATATGCATTATATCACCAATGTAAGCCATTTCCTATAAATTTCTATATAAAAAACAAAAGTGTATGCTCTCAGCATACACTTTATATAAAGTAGATTTTATATGTGTAAGTTATATTTCACCTTTGCACCGCAAAAAAAATTATTCAACATCATCATAGGTTAATTTTAAGTTTTTTCAAAAAGTTTTAAGAGTTAATGTCTTTTTCACATTGGATCTTTATAATTGAAATTGCTACTAGATATGGCAGGTGGTTTCCTCTGGATAAATCCTTGAGACTTTCGATCCCCAGGATGGAGGAATAGGCGTATGCAAATTCAAGTTAATATTGATATAACTATTGTTTTAATAGCTATTGTACAACTCATACGAGTTATCATTATTATTCATGAAGAAAACAAAAAGCGCTAACCACCCACTCACAACGGGATTAGCGCTTCTACCTAATCCAGAGTGACCACCATATCTAGTAGTCTTTTCTGTATTTGTATTATAACGAGAAAGATGTTAAATATCAACTTACTGATTTACACCTCGATATAAAGATGTCATTTCTGAATTCCCCTTTAATTCTGAAGCCATATATTTAACTAAGAATAAGTCTTTATCAAAATTAGAAGCCAATTCTTTCTGGTAAATCATCATGTCCTTATCTTTATAATAAGCACCTTTTTTATCGGTAATTAATACAACTCTAAGATTTGGATATTTATTTAACAATAATTCCAGAAGTCTTTGTTCATCCTGAATTCCATTTTCTAATTTACTCGCATACTCTTTATTCACAAATATTGTATTTACTTTACTTAAATCAAGATGTCTTACTTCATAATTCACCATATGTAAATATACCGTATTTGATTCATTTAAATAGTTTTCTAAATGTTCATCATTATTATCAATAAATACTGTCTCACAATTCTCATTATGATCCACTTGAAACTGTTTAAATAAATTCCTTAATTTTTCTTCTCTTATATTTAATTCCATACAATTAGCCTCCTTTTCTAGTACAATATCACAATTTTCAAAAAAAGGATGAATACATTGTCTTGAATTTGTATAAAAGCGTATAATACATACAGGAGGAGTTTTAAAATATGCAACCATTTGATAAAGAATATGTCTGTGACATCGCCAAACAAATTTTGAATATTGATTCACCAACAGGCTACACAAAAAGAGCCATCGATTTCATGGACGAAGAAGCTAAAAAATTAGGCTATACAACAGGACGTAACCAAAAAGGAAATTTATTGATCTATGTAGACGGAAAAGATTCTGAACACACATTAGGATTGAGTGCTCACCTAGATACATTAGGACTTATGGTTCGTTCCATCAAAGACAATGGAAAACTTGCCATTACTAAAGTCGGAGGCCCATGCTTACCAACATTAGACGGAGAATATTGTAAGATCTATACTCGTGATGGAAAGGTATATACAGGAACAATTCTTTCTTGTTCACCAAGCGTACACGTATATCCAGATGCTTCAACATTAGAAAGAAAAGAAGATACAATGGAAGTTCGTATCGACGAAGTTGTACACTCAAAAGCAGATGTTGAAAAATTAGGTATCTGCAACGGAGACTTTATTTGTATTGACACAAAAACACAAATCACAGAAAGTGGATTCATTAAATCTAGATTCTTAGACGATAAGATTTCAGCTACCGCTTTAATGGGCGTACTAAAATACTTAAAAGACAACAACGTCACACCTCAAAGAGACTTAGTCATTATGTTCAGTACATATGAAGAAGTTGGTCATGGAGCAAGTTGTCTTCCAGAAGAAGTCGAAGAATTATTAGCCGTAGATATGGGATGCATCGGTACAGATCTTGCTTGTACGGAACAAGACGTTTCAATCTGTGCAAAAGATTCAAGCGGACCATACGACTACGAAATGATTACTCGTCTAGTTGAACTATCAAAAGAAAACAAGCTTAATTATGCCGTTGATATCTACCCACAATACGGTTCAGATGTCAGTGCCGCATTACGCGGTGGTAACGACATCAAAGGAGCCTTGATTGGCCCTGGTGTCCATGCAAGCCACGGAATGGAAAGAACACACTATGATGGTGTAGAAAACACAATGAAGCTTGTCGTTAGCTATATCACAAAATATTAAAATCCTTTAAAGCAGCTACAATACCCTGTTCCACATTGGACTTGGTCACATGAGCTGCTTTTTCTTTTACATAATCCATAGCCTGGCCCATCGCAAAACTATGAGTTACAACACCAAACATACTCACATCATTTTCACCATCACCAAATGTGAAGACTTTATCCTTATCCCAACCAAACATATCCATCATGCGAACTAAAGTAGCTCCCTTACTATATCCCTTTGGCAAAATCTCTAATTCTCTAGGACAAGTACGGAACACTTCATATTGATCTTTAAATTCATTTTTAATATCCAAAGCCAACTGTGTAGTTACCTCTTCATCCTCAATTGTCTGAATCTTATTTACAGGATATTGAATTTCACTAAGATCCTTAATATACGTAATCTTAGGATATCCATCACGCATGTCTGCAAGCCAAGACCAAGGACCACCCGTCCAAGGAAAATCCTCTGGATATTCTTTTGAATTTCTTAATATTTTTTTCTTTTCCATTATATGATCTGGAATATAATCAAATAATCCATCATTAAATACAGCCATTGTCTCACAATTTTTATGCATCAAATACGCAAAAACAGGCTCAACATCTTCCTTATACATCTGTTTTAAAACATGACGCTCATCCTTTTGAACATCATAATATGCAATACCGTCTACCTCTAACAAATAGCCACCATATACATCCATCTCTAATTCTTTAGCATATGAAAGTAATCTTGTATAACTTCTACCACTCGCAAGCACAAGCTTTGTTCCCTGCTTTTGACAAGCAATCAATGCTGCCTTCGTTTCCGGTAAAATTTTATTATTTGGATCCAATAAGGTACCATCCATATCCATTACAATCGCATCTAACATAGTACATCCCTCCATTTAAAAAATAATATATCATAATTTTATAAAAAGTACTTGCATAACACAATATCTTTTGGTATTATATACAGGCAGTCAAGTGAAAAGAAAATGCCTGAATAGCTCAGTCGGTAGAGCATCCGGCTGTTAACCGGCAGGTCACAAGTTCGAGTCTTGTTTCAGGCGCCACTTGATTATAAAACCAGCTTAGCTGGTTTTTTTTATTATATATGTAAGGAGAAACTATGACAGAATCCGAATGGTTTGAACAACTTTTTAATCGCTTATCCCACTCCAAATTTAGAAGCAGCTTTCATCTGAAACAAAAAGATAAGGAGTATATACAAGCCAAAGGAATGAATACCATCGAAAAACATGCCATAGATTTTGTCGAAAAAAGATTAGCTCCAGCCTATATCCCCAACGATGGGAAACAAACACCTTTCAAAGGACACCCTGTATTCATTGCTCAACATGCTACTGGCTGTTGTTGCAGACAATGTTTATATAAATGGCATAAGATCAAACCCAATCAGCCACTAGGCCCCAAACAAAAAGCATATATTGTTAAAGTATTAATGACATGGATTCATAAAGAAGTCGATTAATTTGACTTCTTTTTTTAGTTGACTATACTATTCATGGAATTAAATATCGAATATATATTTATACTATGCGTATTATATATAAATGATATAGGAGATGATCTTATGAACAACCATATGGAAATTCCGTGGCACGAATATACGAACAAAGATTCAAAAGTTAAGATTGAAAATGCAAGTCTTACAGAAAAATCCTCCATTATAGGAAGAATTGGATTGATGCTTTTAGCCTGTGGTACAGGTGCCTGGCGAGTAAGAAGTTCAATGAACACCATTGCTAGTGAATTAAATATTACATGTATTGCCGACATTGGACTTACAAATATTTCCTACACATGCATTGATGGAATTGAGTCTCACGCACAATCCTTGTCTTTGCATAATACAAGTGTTAACACATCTAAACTTGCTCGTATGGAAGACTTTGTCTATCACTTTAAAGATGAATGTAAAACATGCACATGCAATGAAATTCACAATCAATTAGACCAAATCGAAAGCATTCACTCTAGTTACTCCCCCATTATTCTAGGATTAGCTGCAGCCCTTGCCTGTAGCTGTTTTACCTTTCTACTTGGTGGAGGCCCCATTGAAATGCTTTGTGCCTTTGTGGGGGCAGGACTTGGCAATGCACTTCGAATGAAACTCATCAAACATAATTACACCCTATTTTTAAATGTCGCTGCCAGTGTTTCTTTGGCCTGTCTTGTATATGCCTTATTATTTAATTTTTTAGAAACCTATTTTGGCATATCCACACAACACGAAGCTGGATACATCTGCTCTATGCTTTTCATTATTCCAGGCTTTCCCTTCATCACAAGCGGTATTGACTTAGCTAAATTAGATTTACGATCCGGTCTAGAAAGACTAGCCTATGCCATTATTATTATTTTAGCTGCCACACTTACTGCATGGATCTGTGCTTTAGTCTTACATCTTCAACCCGTTGATTTTGTAAAATTACACATTCCAACATCAACTAAGTTACTTTTAAGACTACTAACCAGTTTTGGAGGTGTCTTTGGATTCTCCATTATGTTTAATAGTTCAAAAAAAATAGCCGCCAGTGCCGGATGCATTGGAGCCATCGCAAACACATTACGACTAACACTTGTCGATTTATCTTTACCTGCTGCAGCCGCAGCCTTTATTGGCGCATTAGCAGCCGGACTACTTGCCTCCATGATCAAAGGAAATACAGGATATCCTAGAATTGCGATAACCGTACCATCCATTGTGATTATGGTCCCAGGCCTATATATGTATCGAGCTATCTATAATCTCGAACTCACATCCACCATGTATATTGGAGCTAACTGGCTCATTCAATCTTTATTGATTGTTTTAGCCCTTCCAATGGGACTTATATTTGCCCGTATCTTAACCGATCCCTCATTTCGATATTGTACATAAAAATGCTGAACTTAATCGTTCAGCATTTTTTGTATACATTCATATAAAATACTATTTGAAACTTCAATATTCTTTTCTAAATTATGTTCGAAATGTGTAAATGGCAAGAATACACCTACACAATACTTTCCTTTAAAATCACCACAATAGAAGAATGCATTATACAACAAATCTTCAAGCTTCATCATAGAATCCCATAAGCCAGAATAAATTTGTGCATCACTTAACTTTTCATGAAGCTCTTCAGGCATTTCTTGGACAACCAAGATACCTAAATGCGATTCATTTTGAATAGTTTGAATGGACATGTCCTCTTTAAAACTATGCTGTTCTAAAAAGCCATACGCTAAGTATCGATTTTTTTCTACAAGCTTTGTAAACATATGCCTCTTTGATTCAGAAATATGAATATCACTTTCTATAATATTTCCATCCTCATCACTTAAAAGAATCGGATTCTCTTTTCCCTTATCGTTAAATCGCAATGGAATCAAAAATGCATTTCTTAATAAATCAAACATACTGTTGCCGCATACAGCCATTAAAAATGCCGACAGATCTTTATTTTTATATGCAGTAAATAGTGCATTGGTAAATACTTGTTTATCCACAAGTACCCTTTCTTCTTCTACGCTTGAATCCTCATCACAGGCAACACCTTCATAAAAGGCATCCATTAATCGTTTACAGGCTCTAGGATCCTTGACAATTTTATCAAACAAAGCCTCTGCCTTTTCTTCCCTAGGAAAAATTGTTGGCATGATTCTCACTTCTTTTCTAATCCTTTCGGCAAACAGATACAAGAGGTCTTCCTTTAACACACTTTTTGTATCTGTTTTGATGGCTTGCCTATTCAGACTAAAAATATTATACTAACTCCAAGAAAATATGTGAAATGTATATTTTAAATATATATTATACAAAAATTATATGGAGGTTATAACATGACACTAGACTATTACCGCATCTTTTACTATGTGGCTAAATATAAAAGCTTTTCAAAAGCCGCTCAAATCCTACATAACAACCAACCCAACATCTCAAGAACCATGAACAACATAGAAAGTGAATTTGGATGTAAGCTTTTAGTACGCTCTCATTCCGGTATTACCCTAACACCCGAAGGTGAACAACTCTATGAACATGTTGCGATAGCCATTGAACAACTTTACCAAGGAGAAAGTGAAATCCTTTCAAATAAAACCTTAGAACATGGACATATATCAATTGGTGTAAGTGAAACGGCTCTAAATATCTTTTTATTGTCCAAACTTGAACAATTCCACAAAGCCTATCCACAAGTCAAAATCAAATTATCCAACCACTCCTCTATTCAAGCTGTTGATGCCTTAGAAAAAGGTATTGTCGATATTGCGATTGTCACAAGTCCAATCAATATTAAAAAGCCATTACGTGCAACTTCACTCTATTCCTTTGAAGAAGTCTTGATTGGTGGAAAAGAATATGAAAGCTTAAACAACCAGATTCTAGACATTCAACAAATCTCGTATTATCCATTTATCACCTTAGGCAAAAATACAAGTACATATACCTATTATTCAAACTTATTTTTAAATTACCAAATCCCTTTTCATACCGATTTAGAAGTGGCTACTGCCGATCAAATACTTCCATTAGTCAAACACAACCTTGGCATTGGATTCTATCCTAAAGAATTAATTTCTAAGGATTCTGATATTTTTGAAATTCAAACAAATATAAAAAATCCTGAACGAGATATTCTTCTTGTCCAGGATGCAAGTCGTGCAACCAATATTGCCACACGAAAATTTATTGATACTCTTTCTTTATAATTGAATCCATTGCCAGGCAAGCAAGTCCTATTCCTAACATTCCGAATTCGGAACGGATATCAATTTGATTCAGTACAGAAAGAACAGCAACTCCAATTCCCATCGCAAGTGCAACTGCCTTTAAAATAAGGTGTGCCATTGCGTTCATATCCATTTTTTCTACTTCATTTTGCATATTGTCATAACCCCTTTCGCAAACGAGCCTTATTGTATCATTACATACAATTTTTCTCAAGTTATGTATTTTTACCAAATATGCATTATATACTGCATGATAAGACTTACAATTGTGATACCACACCAACAGATTGCACCAACCGCAATCGGCTTACCACCCGTTTTGATCAACTGGATTACATTGCTGTTAAGTCCAATGGCCGCCATAGCCACAATGATCAAAAACTTAGATAATTCTTTAAGTGGTGCAAATACATTAGAGTCTACTCCAACATTTACACAAATCGTTGTAAAAACAGCCGCCAAAATAAAATAAAGTATAAACATTGGAAAGGCACGTTTCAAACTAAAGTTTGATGCTTGTCTTTCTTTTTTTGCACGAATAAAAGATAGTCCTAGTGTAATTGGAATAATCGCTAAAGTTCTTGTCAACTTTACAGTTACTGCCTTATTTAATGTGGCACTACCAAGATTAAACATACTATCCCAAGTCGACGCAGCAGCTGTTACACTTGATGTATCATTAATGGCCGTTCCTGCAAAAATACCAAACGCATCGCCATGCATGGTATCAAAACCCAAAGCCTTCCCTAAGATAGGAAAGAAAATAGCTGCCAATACATTAAAAAAGAAAATAACCGCAATGGATTGGGCAATCTCATCATCATCCGCATCAATCACAGGGGCTGTTGCCGCAATGGCAGAACCACCACAAATAGATGATCCAACACCGACAAGTATTGATGTATTTGTAGGTACTTTTAAAACCTTCTTCATAATCCACGCAAGTACAAGTGAAATAGTAATCGTACAAACAATGATAGGTAAAGACTGTTTCCCTGTCTCAAAAATAACACCTAAATTCATTCCGAAACCAAGCAATACAACCGCTGTTTGTAAAATCACTTTAGAAGTCCATTTAATACCAGCTTCTGCATTTTGTTTATCACTCCAAAACATCGCAATGATCATACCTGCAAGAATTGCGATGACAGCTCCACCAATGACCGGAAACATTTTTCCGATGATCCATGATGGAATGGCAATCAAAAGACAAATCAAAATGCCTTTTCCATATTTATTTATAAAATTCATTCAATAATCCCTCCATGAAGAGAATTTTATCACTATACAACAATAAGGTAAAATTATATAATTCTATCGAATAATAATATTTTCTTATCATTAGAGGTACATATGCTAGATTATCGAACTGAAACATTTCTTACTGTATGCAAAACATTAAATTTTACAACAGCTGCCAAACAATTAAATATCACACAGCCTGCTGTATCGCAACATATTCATTTTTTAGAAAAACAATACAATACAATCCTATTCAATTATAAGAATAAAGAATTAAGTCTAACTCCATCTGGTCAAATACTATATAAACATTTATTAACAATGAAGAATAATGAACAAGCTTTAATGAATGAACTCAACAATATTACATCCAACATTGAAACTCTCTCCATTGGAGTAACTATGACCATCGGTGAATATGCGATTGTAGATAAATTGGCAAACTTTATTCAAAATCATCCAGAAATCAACATCCACCTTCACTATGGCAACACATCTAAACTGCTCGAATTACTTAACCATGGACAAATCAGTATGGCTATTGTCGAAGGAAATTATCCAAAAGAAAACTATTCTCATAAAAAATATAGCACAGAAGACTATATTGCTGTCTGTGCTACATCCCATCAATTTAATAAAGAACCCCATACCATTCATGATCTAATATCTGAACATCTTTTAGTGCGTGAAGAAGGTTCTGGAACAAGAAACATTCTTGAACAAAGCTTAATTGCGCATGGTTTACACATTTCAAATTTTATACATTATACGCAAGTAGAAAATATGCATACCATCATGAATCTATTGAAAAAAGATTGTGGAATCTCTTTTCTATATAAGATAGCTGTAGGAAAAGAATTAAAATCAAAAGAACTCAAAGAAATTACTTTAGATGATTTTAAGTTACAACACGACTTTGACATCATCTGGGAAAAAGAAAGTATCTATGCTGATAAATATCTATCAATCAGTAAAGAATTTATTTAATAGTCGATTCGCAAGTACTACACGACCTTCTTTTATAGGACAAAAGGCATTCTTAATCCAAAAGTGTTCAGCTTGAAGATTTCCATTTATCCAACCTAAGCGAACTTCCTTATATTTAAGTGTTGTTAAATATTTTATAAGTTCATTGACTATTGCACTTACAACCCCATTCTTTTGTACACTAATATCTATCATTAAGAATCCAATGAATACAATATCCATCAATTAAATCTAAGACTGCAATTAACTTCTCATTCTTAAAATATCCAACATAATATTTCCTAGAAAATAGTAACTCATCCATAATTTATTTCTTCCTTTTTGGATTTGGAAGTTCATCATACATCACTTGAAACAAACCTTCCAAAAATTTCCGGTTATCCACTTCTTCTACCAACAACATTTCTTTGGCTCCATCATATGGTAATTCATATTGAACTTTTGACATATAATGAATTGCGGATTCTACAGGCTTAACAAGTAATCGATCATCGTATATACCACCAACAATTTTCCCTCGATAATAGAGGATATATTCTTTCATCATAGCTAGATACGTAATTTCTTCTAAATTTGATAATTGCCCCATTATAAAATCTAAATATTCTTTAGTTGATGCCATTTTGTCACCTCATATCCCCATTACGTAAATTTGACAAGGATTGTTTTCATCCCACAACGAATTCAGGACTTCAAATTCTTTAAACCCTAATGAAATATAAAATCTATTTGTACAATCATAATCTTCATACATTCCCATCTTCACTGTTTTTACCTGGATAAACGAATATCCACTTTCCTGTATACTTTCCTTTGCGTATTCAAATAGTGCTCTTCCAATTCCTTTACGATGATATTCTTTTAATACACCCATTACAGCTAGTTCAACTGTAGCTTTACCTGTTTGTTTAAGATACAAAAATCCAACAACCTTATCCTTTTCTATGGCACAAAAGAAATCTTTTCCTACACTATCAAGAATATATTTTTCGCGTGCTTCTATAATCCCAAACCATTCAGGCAATGCTTCTAATATAGCTCTTGTGATTTTCTTTTTTTCTTCATCATCTACAACTTTAATAATCTTCATATTCATACTTCCTTTACTCTTCGTTAAACGATTTTTGTAATATTTCTATTCATCATCGACTATACAATAAATTTATTTAACTTCCTTTAAAATTTCTTCAGCAGTGACTCCAATTAGCTTAGCTAAAGCCATTCAATTCGTTGTACTTGGATTCGATGTACCACTTTCCCATTTTGATTCAGCCTGTCTTGAAACACCTAAAGACTCTGCCACAAATTCTTCGTCATTTTACGTTGCGTACGATATCTTTTAATCACTTCTCCAAGTGACTTTGCACTCTCTGCTTTCTCTTTTCTAACAGGTTCAGATTTAATATATTTCTTTAATGCCCTAACAATCAACACAAATAAGTATATAAATGCAACACCAACTACATAATTCATCAACAAGCCAACCATTAATATTAATATATTTGCCTTCATAATACATATTTCCTCCTTTTCACCATCATTATATTAATTTTATTGTGGTTGCTCTACCAACTATTTGTCAACTTTATTATTTTATCTTTTATCACTATACAAAAAGAAAACACTACAAGTGTAGTACTATTATTTCTCATATTTATCTTTCTTACAAAAGCTTTTAAAAGGACATCTTTCACATTCTGGATTTCTTGAATGACAAAGATAACGCCCAAAAAATATAAAGTCATGATGACCTTGATTCCATCTTGAACGATCGATTTTTCGTTTTAGTTTTTCCTCAACCTTTTCAACCGAATCATTATATTTAGCTAAACCCAAACGCTTACTGACACGATTGACATGGGTATCTACCGCAAAGCTAGGAATATCAAAAGCTACACTACGAACGACATTCGCTGTCTTTCTTCCAACACCTGCTAAAGACATTAAATCCTTATATGTGTAAGGTACTTGGCCATGATATCTTTCAACTAGATCTTTACTTAAATTCGAAATCGAACGAGCCTTATTGCGATACAAACCAATTCTTTTTATGTATGGCTCTAATTCAGAAGCATTGGCTTTTGCCATCTTTTCTGCCGTAGGATACTCTTTAAATAATGCAGGCGTTACCTTATTAACCATCGCATCGGTTGTTTGTGCACTAAGTACGACCGCAACAATCAATTGAAATGGGGATTCATGATACAATTCGCACTTGGCATCTGGAAAAATCTTCTCCATTTCATCCAAAATTTCATTCGCATTCATCGCTTGCCATTCTCTAAATCTTCAGTTGACAAACCTTTTTGTTGCCAATTCTGAAGAATTCTTTCAATATAATTTAAATCGCAAACTTCATTACATACAGCTTCATTTAACGCACAAATCACACGACGCTCATCATACATACTGGCCATATCAATAATCCTTTGCATTTCCGTTGAAGATAGTGGACGCGCAAATTCCATTTCAAACTGCTCTAATAAAGAACGATCAATGGAAGTATCACTGGCTTTAGAAAGTTCAAAGATACCTTCAATATTAAAAATCAAAGATCCATTCGCATAGTCTAAAGTCAAATAGCCTTTATCCGATAATTCTGTAAAAATATCTTCCACTTCATCCACACCGATTTTTAATTTTTCACTAATCAATTCATGATCAATTGAAATATGCTGCTGGTTGAAAAAATCAATCAACAATACGACCAATATTTCTTTGGGTTCTAAAACCAAATTTTGTAGATGATCAATGATCCAAGTTCTACGATCTACATAAGGTGCATTAAAATCAAAATCAGCCATTATCGTATCCCCCTTTCATAAACACGTTCAAAACTATCATAATCCAATAAAATCAATTTATTTGATCCACGAATCTCATATACCGGATTGTTGTAGCCATATCCAAGTGCAATCGAATCACACTTGATGTTATAGTTCTTTTTCGCAATGCGTTTTGCCTTTTTATAATTCAAAGTTTCAATATCTCTTGAAGTAATCAATTCAGACTTCGCATTGTACCAATACAAAGTTGTATCATCATATCCCTGATATGTTATGTAATCAAAGACATGCTCACTCAAGCCTTGTATATTCTTATTTTGTTTAATTATTTTTTCAATTCTTTGCGTATAAATCTGTTCCTTAACGCGATTCGGTCCACTAATAAACTCAGACCAAATCAAAAGTAATACAAGAACAAGAATGATGACCAATGCCATTGTCGTTGTTGTTCCATGCTGTCTTTTACGCTTATGCTTTAGTCCCATTCTTACCCCTCCTTTTTACTATATACGCATCAACCAATTTTCAATCAATTTAGCCGATTGTGCACTTGCTTTAGAAACATAGGTTGAAAATTCCATTGGATTTTCATTATGATGCACAACATCACTAAGTGAACGCACAATCACAAATGGAATATTAAACTGTGTGGCAACAGCACCAATCGCTCCTGCCTCCATTTCTGAACAAATTGAGTCTGGAAAATTATTCATTAATTTTTCAAAATCTTCATCTCTAGACATAAATAAGTCTTGAGAAGCAATTGTACCTACATGATAGCGAATCTGCATAGCGTTTGCCGCTTCAATACAACTTTGGCTCAATTTTTCATGACTATTATACACCAATCCAACACCAGAAGGACCATCTAATGGACTTGTATCATAATCGGCTTGTACAACCTTATCACTAATCACAATATCCAACACTTGCTCATCCTGCGTTAATCCACCAGCTGTACCCACATTAATAATGCTGTCGATATTTCCTTGCATACACAAAATTGTACAAGACATAGCTGCATATGCCTTACCTACACCACTCTTACATAAGACTACATCTTTACCTTGCCATTTTCCATATGTTAATGTGCATCCCGCAATTGTCTTCGTATGATCTACTAAGTCCATACGCTTTTCAAATTCATGAATCTCAGCATCCATTGCTGCTACAATACCAATCATTCTTGTACCTTCTTTCTACATACATAAAAATACTTTTCACCAGGCGCAATCCCCTCAATATCAAAATCCGTTGTGACTTTTAAAACATCAAAATATTTCGACAAAGTATCACTCAACCATATTGGATCATATACTCTTTGAATATGATGCTCCTGAACCACTTTGTCTTTCATATAAAACGCAAAATCCTGATATACATAATCATCTTCTGCCATAATTGACCATTGATATTGACAACCATCTTCAAAAGCACCTGTCTCATTATATTCCGTATCAAATTCATCTAAACGATCTAACGAATGTGTATCGAAGAAGAAAAGTCCATTTGGTTTTAAATGTTGACTCACTTCATGAAAGAATGCATCAATTTCTTCTTTCTCTAAAATATAGTTAAAACTATCACACAAACAGAAAATACCAGAATAAGATCCTAAATTACTTAAATTACGCATATCTTGACATAAGAATTGAATGGAACCCTCTAAGTTTTTACTCTTAGCCTGCTTCACCATTTCTTCACTCAAATCAAGTGCTGTCATCGTATAGCCTTTTTTTACGAGCATCTCAGTGATCTCACCACTACCACACGCAAGTTCTAAACAATCACAAGGTGCAAGTTCACTCTCAATCCAAGATACCCATTCTCTAGATGCCTCTTCATCTTTTACTAAAGCATCATAATAATGTGCCAATGTATTATAAATCATACGTTTTTACTGGAACATCCGAATATAAACGATCCAGATTATAAACCTGCCTTTCTTCATTCACAAATAAATGCACTACAACTTCTTTTAAATCAATTAAAAGCCATTTTGAACCAGAGTCACCCTCAATATGCATATCCCCCAAATATCCAGCTTCTCTTAAACGATCCTTAATGTTTTGTGCAATCGCATTATTCTGACGAATATTTGTAGTCGAACAAACAATCATTGAATCCATAAATGGAGTCAAACTCGTTACATCATATACACGTACATCTTGTGCTTTCTTTTCACAGATCGCATGAACTACAATATCTAAAATTTCCATGTTTATCCTCTCTTTAAATACTCACGATTTTGTTGAACCACCAAATCAAATCCTTCTTTAATATCTTTGTTGCAAATCTCAATCAATTTAGTAGAATCATATCCACGCAAAGGATCTAATTTATCTGCACAAAATACCATCATCGCATATGGATCTTGACTCGTTCCTAATACATGATGATAAATCGCATTATAAATAATTGGATTTTCAATTAAAAAGATATCTTTCGTGACAGCAGCCCCGACAAAACCATGCCATACAGCTACAGGATATTCCATGTTTTCAGGACACACACTCTGCATCCATTTTAACATTTCATCCTTTGGCATATATTTAGCTATATCATGAAACAAACCAATATAATACGCAATATGCATATCATACCCATTGTTCAACGCAAACTCTTCACAAAGTCGAGCAACCGATAAAGAATGTTTATATCTTTTTTTTGTCAATCTAGAAGCCACAAAATCATTCACATACAATCGATTTCGATAGATATAACGCAACACTTCTTCAGGCAAATAATTCAACTTATTTCCCATTCGAATCTCTGAACTAGAAACAGGAACTGCCGGCATTGTCATACACGCAATATCATACTTTGAATCAGAAAGCTTTCCATCCCTATCAAAACATACAAAATGAGCCATCTTCACAAGTTCATTCGGATTGTGCCACTTGTCAAACTGCATCAATTGATCATTTCCTATGATCCAATAAAATTCATGTTCCGGATATGTTTCAATCAATTTCTTTAGCGTATCATACGTGTAACTTTTACCTGCTCTTTCAAGTTCTAGTGTACAAACTTTAAATTTCGGGTTTTTCTTAACCACCAAATCAATCATAGCTAAACGCTCTTGATCCAATGTCAGATCATGATCTTTTAAAGGCGTACTAGACGTTGGCATAAACCATACTTCATCTACACCTAATCCCTGCAAAGACTGATTGGCCATTTGAATATGCCCATCATGTATAGGATCAAAAGAACCTCCTACAATGGCAATTCTCATTTTTTAAGCCCCAATTTATTTTCTTTACTTCTTCTATACAACAAGAAAGTATGTCCTACAATATGAACCACTTCACTACCTGTTGCACTTGCACACTCAATAGCTGCCTCACGAACATCGACTGGACATGTCTTTAATAAATTACATTTTACTAATTCATGTGCCTCCAATGAATCGGATAAAGTATCCATTAAATTATCACTTAAACCATCTTTTCCAATTTGGAATAACGATCTATACTCCATTCCTAATTTTCTTAAATATTTTTTATTTTGACTCGTTAACATTAAATCATCGCCTTTCTAAACGTTACCTGAATACCTTTATGTACTTTTACATATACATCTTTTACTTGTCCACTAATACAGAACCATCCAATACCATGAATACAAACATCCATCTTTTCTCCCTCAAGTTTAGGAGCATGGAACGTATGCATCGTTAATAAGGATGTATCTACGCATGGCACTAACATACCATTTAAATGTTTTTGCCACAACGCATCCGCATTACTTAATTTTCCTCTATGAATCGATAAAGAACGAGAGAAATATCCAACTACCGTTGCCTTACCACTCACTACCACATCAAGTCTTGCTAGTCCTGCAGCCGCAAAGGACTGATCCTCAAAAATTTGCGAAACAAATGGTCGAATTGGTTTTGTTGGAATGACCGTCTTTAAATCTTTAGGCTGTAAATGCGTTAATAAAGAATGCGTATTCTCAATACCGGGCGTATCATAAATTGTATAATCCTCAAAAGGAATTGGAACTAAATCTAATGTAGTCCCTGGATTTTGAGAAGTCGTTAAATCTTTCGAAGCCAATAAATGATTCAATACAGTGGATTTTCCTGCATTGGCAACACCCATAAAAATCACATTTCGATTCTTACGATATTTCAAAATCGCATTCACAATACGTGATGAATATTCTCTAGATTTATCATTTTCCTTTAATAGATAGCCACAAATCACAATATCCTTTACAACAATATTTTCTTCGTGAAGACGATGCTTTACAAAGTTAATGATTTTTTCATCTGTTAAAGTTGTTGGCAAGACATCACGCTTCGTTAATACCATCACAATATCTTTGCCTGGAAGTTTTTGATTCAAACGCGAAATTAAGTTAGCCTCAAACGCAAATAAATCCACAACCCAGAAAACCACACCATCGATTTTATTTATTTTTTCTAATGTTGCGTTGGATTCAATTCCCTGCTGCATATTGATTGTCACATCGCCATAATGACGAATGCGATAACATCTTTGACAATAAGAAGCATCTAAAGTAGGAACATAGCCTAATGCATTTTCATCTTCGTTTTGTAGTAAAACACCACAACCCTTACAATATTTAGTCATCAAAGTCACCTCGCTTCAATAATTTTTTCTTTTCTAAATAACCATATATTAATTCTTCAAAGAAACGAAATACTTTTGTGATATTTCGATCCTTTATCGCAATAGGAGCCGTTAAAATTGTATAAAACCCCCAAATATTTCCACCCAATATATCCGTATACATTTGATCACCTAATATCGCAATCTGATTTGCCTTTAGGCCATGGTCTCTCATTGCCTTTTTAAAACAAAATGGAAATGGTTTACACGAAAATGGATATATATTTGAAACTGGAAGATGCTTACCAAAATTCTTACCTCTAGAACTTGGTGAATTTGAACATAGTGCAACCTCAATTCCATTCATTTTTAATTTATTTATAAAATCAATCACATCCTGATTAGGAAATTCTTCATCATACGCCACAAGCGTATTGTCAATATCACACAGAAGTAATTGAATTCCCATTTCATGAAGTTTTTGAATGTTCAAAGTTTTAAAACTTTGAACATAATAATTCGGAGCAAATATATTCATTTAAAACTCCCCTTTGGCAAAATATTCAATCAAATGCTCGGCACTACGAATACCATCAATAGCACTTGTCATAATGCCACCTGCATAGCCACTACCTTCACCGCTTGGATAGATACCTTGAATATTCGAAACATAAGATTCTTTATCACGAACTAAACGCACGCTGCTACTACTTCTTGATTCTACACCACTTAATATGGCTCCACCAGAAACAAAGCCAGGCACTTTCTTTTCAAAATGCTCTAACGCCTCATGCAAGGCTAGATTGACTTCTTTAGAGAATAAATCGTTCAAATCACAAAACGTTGTACCAATCGAATAGGTTGGTAATACGGATTCAAATTGATTTGATATTTTATTTTCTAAATAATCCTTCGCAAGTTGTACGCATGCCTTATAATCGTGTCCCATTTTAAAAGCTTTCTTTTCCAAGTCTTCCTGATATTTTAACCCGGCAAACAATTCATTACCATAATCTGAATCATTGATTTGCACAAGCAATGCACTATTGGCATTTTCTCCACTACGACTCGCATAAGACATTCCGTTCACAACCAATTGATCTTTTTGACATGAACTTGGAATAACGTAGCCACCTGGACACATACAGAATGTATATACACCTTTTGAATTGGATGCCGTATACGTCAATTGATAACGAGCTGGAATCAATCTTTCATCTTGACTATATTCATGAAGCATAGCCTCATTGATATAATTTTGTTTATGTTCAATACGAACACCAACCGCAAACGGTTTATTTTCGACATGAATACCATGTTGATGAAGCATTAAAATGGTATCACTTGCACTATGTCCAGTCGCAAGAATTAAAGCATTACAACCTATCCATTGTTGATTGAAATAGATTTGTTTCAAAGTACCATTTTCCACTTTAATATCTTCTAACTTTGTATCAAAATAGAAAGTTCCTCCCAAACGTTCAATTTCTTCACGACAATTTCGAATAATCGCCAAGAAGGCATCTGTACCAATATGAGGATGCTGATCAATTAAAATATCAGACTTTGCCCCAAAAGAAACAAGTTCCTCTAATACTTTACGACATAATGAATCTTTCGATCTTGTCGTTAACTTTCCATCACTAAAAGCACCCGCGCCACCTTCTCCAAATTGAACATTGCATTCTTCATCCAATTGTCCATTTTCCCAAAAAGTTTCTACTTTTTGTTTACGAACATCTACTTTTGATCCTCTTTCTAAAACAATCGGTTTATAGCCAGATTGTGCAAGAATCAGAGCTGCAAACATACCTGCAGGACCAAACCCAACAACAACGGGTCTAGCCAATAATGCATGTTTTCCACTCATTACTGGATGATACGTTTCATCTGGTGTTAGAGAAACATCTTTTAGCTTTAAAAGCTTCATTTCATTTTTAACTTTACAATCTACGACATACGAAAATAAGACCTTCTGGTGACGTGCGTCCACACTTTTTCTATGTACGTGCCACTGCAAAAGGTCTTCTTTACGGATTCGCAGTTTTTTTAAGATTTGTGCCTCAATTTCATTTTCATTGGCACATTTCACCTGAAATAATCGAATCATAAGCTTACAGTAATTTTTTTAAGATCGGATATTGATCCTGATAACGCGTCACAAAACCTGCCAAACATTGTGCACATGCCAAAGTTAAGAAATAAACAACTAAATGTGCATGTGGCATCAATGCCAAGAAGATTTTGGCAAACAAAATATGTGAAGTATAAATCATCAATGAATCATGACGTAAAATCGTAAACATTTTACGATATGGAATATTGACCTTTAATAAATAATTCACTAAGAAATAAATAGCGGGAACCAAACAAATATACATACTTGTTAAATCTCTTAAAATACCGAAATAACGATATATAGATACTTCCGCAAAGAATAATACAAAACTAATCAAGAAACCAATCAAGCTAACCTTTTTAGGCAAGCGACGCGTTCTTGAAAGTAATAACCCAATCGCAATGAACATAGGACCAAAGAAAATTCCATTTCTTGCGGTTGACAATGTTTTTGTAAAGAAACCAAAGAAGAAAGATACACCTGGAATACTTTCCCAAATTGGTGTATATACATTAATCAAGTAACCTACAAAATATAATATAAACGTAATCAACAATGTGAAATTCAAGCCTTTTTTCTTATACAAACAATAGACAATTACGTCCGCTAACATTAAGGCTGGTAAAAACCACAAGTGATAATAACTTCCATTCAAGAAAAAATCTCTTACATATGTAAATAAATACTTAATATGAAAACCCGTGTGCGTATAATCAAAAATCGTATATGGCAAATAAATAATTGTCCAAATCAAATAAATTCGAAATAAACGAATCAATGCCTTCTTTAAACGAGTCTCATTTAAATCTTCATTTTCTGAATCATAGTTTCTAAAAAAGAAGAATCCACTTGTCGTAAAAAAGAATGGAACTGCCAAACGACATACAGTATGAATAAAGTACGTATTAAATGTTTCAGAAATTTCTAAAAAAGGAAATGTATGAATACATACAACTAATAAAGCCGAAACATAACGTGCAATATCTATCGATGCATACTGTCTTTTCATGAGCGCACCTTTAATCTAGGTACACGCGAAGAAATCGAAGTTAGTGTCTCATTGTTGATAGTCTTAGCCGTACGACTAATTTGATCTACAGTAACGACTTCATTTCCTTGATGACCTACGATACACACTACATCGCCCTCTTTTACATCATCTACATCTGTAACATCAATCATACATTGATCCATACATAAGTTTCCAATCAATTTACATCTTTGACCATGTACTAACACTTCAAATCCCTGATTCGATAAAAGACGTGGTAAACCATCCGCATATCCAATACTCATTGTTGCAACTTTTGTTGGTTTTTCAGCCACAAAATGACGACCATAACTTACACTTTGTCCAGGATATATCCATTTCACCAAACTAACATTGGCATACATAGACATAATTGGAATAAAGTCTGGATTTGTTTGGATTGGAATTTGATCATCACTCGTCACACCCATATAAAGTAGACCTGGTCTACAATATTCATATTCCAGCTCTGGATAGTTTAAAATTCCATAACTATTTTGAAGATGACGAATACCTGGATCAATACCTTGAGATTTCAACAAATCAACAACTTCATCAAACAATTGAATTTGTTTGGTCGTAAATGATCTACAATTCTCATCCAAACAATCACTCACAGGGAAATGCGAGAAGATGCCTTCTACACATAGATTTTCCATATGATACTCTTCATAAATATCTTCTATATGTTTATCTTGTTCTTGATAAACAATTCCCGTTCTGCACATACCTGTATCTACTTTACAATGACAACGAATCTTTACATTGTTTTCCTTGGCATACGCATTTAATTCTCTTGCATATTCAATAGAAATCAAAGATTGAACAATATTTTGTTCATGAAGATAGTGAAAATGCATACTAGGTGTATACCCTAATATTAGGATATTATCTTGAATCCCTGCATTTCTTAAGTTCAAAGCCTCATCCACACTCGAAACGCCAAAATAATCCACTCCACATTTTTGTAAAGCCTTAGCACATGCGACATCACCCAAACCATACGCATTGGCTTTGACGATACCCATAATTTTTGTTTTCTTTACGAGCTTTCTTACCTCTTCTACATTATGCGCAATCGCATCATAGTCGATTTCTGTCCAAGCCCGACTATAAGCTTCTAACATGCTCCAATAGTCCTTTGCATAGCTAATTCAATTAGCTTATCAATTAAATCCGCAAATTCAATTCCAGCTTCTTTCATCATAGAAGGATAACGAGAAGTAGCCGTTAATCCTGGAATTGTATTCAATTCATTTAAAATCACTTCTTTATCTTCTGTCACAAACATATCTACTCGTGCCATACCACAGCAGTTCATCGCAATATATGTTCTACGAGCTAATTCTTGTGCTTCTTTAAATGTTTTTTCATCAATACGAGCCGGACAATAAATAGCTGCTCCCTTCATTTCATACTTACCTTCAAAATCAAAGAATCCACCATTAATTTCAATTTCATCCACTGATCCTGTAAAGATTTCTTCATTTCCCATAACAGCACAACCAATCTCAAAGCCTTTAATTACTTTTTCAACTAAGATCTTACCGCGACCATCATAGAAGAAAGCATCTTTACATGCACTTTCAAATTCTTCTTTATCATTTACAAAATGAACCCCATAGCTACTTCCTGCATTGCATGGCTTAACAATCCATGGTAATGGAATCTCTTCTTGAATCTGTTCAAATGTAGGATTTTCTCGATTTGCGTATAAACAAATATAATCTGCACACGGAATATTTGCTTCCTTACAAAGAATATGCATGATTTCTTTGTCCATTGACATCGCACTTGACATTACATCACAGCCTACATAATGAATATTCATCAATTCAAGCAATCCTTGAATCAATCCATCTTCTCCATTTTTTCCATGTAGTACTGGGAATACACAATCCAATTCAATCACTTTGTTTGAACCATCCAAAGGCATGATTCCACCATTTACCCATGCACAAGATGCACAAGTTTCTTCACTTTGCCATGTATCATGTTCAATCGAATCCACATCTCCATTATATAAATAGAAATGTCCATTTTTATTAATTCCAATTAAAGTCATATCATAGTTATCAGCATGAATCTGACGTAAAAAAGAAGCGACAGAATGCAATGAAACAGAGTATTCACTACTTTGTCCTCCAAATATGACACCTAAACGTAATTTACTCATTGTTTTTTCCCCCTAAATGCATCTACTAACGTATCCATTTTCATAGCTCTTGAACCCTTGATCAAAACAATACAATCTTGATCTAACAAAGGTTTAACAGCTTCATATATCTCATCTTTTGTTTCATACCACTTTCCATTAAAACCATCACTTGTTTCTTTAGAAAGAGGACCCGTACAATATAGTTCGTCTACACCTTTTTGTTTAGCGTATTCGCCCACATCAAAGTGCAATTGTTTTTCTTCACTTCCAAGATCTAACATATCCGATAAAATGGCGATATGTTTTTGCGCAGGCAATTCCATCAATGTATCGATAGCTGCCTTTGCGCTTTCTGGATTTGATTTATACGTATCATCTAAAATATACGCATTTGAAACTGGAATTAGCTGTGTACGCATCTTTGTCATTTCTAAATCAGCCAATCCTTTTAAAATAGATTCCTCTTTTAATTGACAAGCCTTTGCAATAAAAATACACGGTAATGCGTTCATAGCCTGAAAATCACCAAATGCACGCAAATGAACAGGTGCATCTAGAATATTGCAGTTAAAAACAATTCCTTCTTTATCATATTTAATATCACTTGTGATAGAAACATCTCCACCTTGACCAAAAGATACGATTTTCTTATTTTCTGTATTCAAAGTAGGAAGAACCTGTTTTATTTCTTCACTTTCATGATTATAAAGGAATAAGCCATTTTCTTTTAATCCCTCTAAAATTTCACATTTTGCCTGAGCAATCTGAAGTCTACCGCCCAAATTTTCCATGTGAGCTGAACCTACAGAAGTAATCACAGAAATATCAGGCTGTGCAATGGAGGTCAACTGCGTAATTTCGCCTTTGTTTTCCATACCCATTTCTAAAATCGCAACTTCAATATCTTCATCAAAGTCAAAAATAGTTAATGGAAGACCAATTTCACTGTTACGATTTCCCTGTGTTTTTTGTGTTTTTTTCTCTTGTGAAAAAATACTATACAACATATCTTTACAACTAGTTTTTCCGTTAGAACCCGTTACACCAATTACTAATGGACGTAACTCATCTAAATACGCTTTTGCAAGATCTTGCATAGCTTTAAGCGTGTCATCAACTAAAATAACTGGAAAATTCGGATATGGAAGATGATCCTTTTGCCACAAACTAATCAAAGCGCCATCTTCAATTGTTTGTTTGGAAAATACATGTCCATCTACTCTTTGACCAATAATTGGTACATATAAAACATCTTTTGTCACCTGTCGTGAATCAATCACAACACCATGTATTTTTCTTGTATCATCAATATCACCATGCACATTTGCATGCATTATATTTGTTATTTCCTGAATGGTTTTTACAATCATCTCAAAACCTCCGCTTAGCTTACATTATAGCATAAAACTAGTTCTCAATATTTATAATTCATGAAAAATCCAAATTTTCCCATTTTTGACACTCGCAAGCACTATCAATTTTGTAAAATGAGTCAAAAAAAGCAAAAAAGTGGGGTGAAAATACTACTTTTTTATTAAATCACATATTTTCCCACACTTTTCACATTTTATTTGACACAACTTATGGTATACTTCTATACAAGCAAGGAGTTTGAAGACCTTGCCGGTATGAAATCAGTAAATGATATTCATACTATTTTCTATCCCCTTATTGAAAAGCCAGACACCCCCTTAGTCTGGCTTTTCATTTTATCTAAAACGATGTATTATTTTTAATAAGGAGGACGTATACTTATGTGTATTTTTTGTATGATCGCTAATGGTGAAATTCCAAGCAATAAAATCTATGAAGACGAAAGTGTTATCGCTTTTCTAGACATCAACCCTACTTCTTATGGACATACGCTTGTTGTCCCAAAAGAACACTGTGATTCTTTTTTAGATTGTCCAGATGAAACCCGCAACCATGTATTTGAAGTTGCTAGTAAGCTTGCCAACAAATTGGAACAAACTCTACATTGTGATGGCATCAACATTTTAAGTAATGTGCATGAAGCTGCAGGACAAAGTGTTAACCATTTCCACGTTCATTTGATTCCACGTTATAAAGATAACGATAGTGTTACCATTGAATTTCATGAAATTGAAAAACCAGATTTTGAAGAATTAATGAATAAACTAAAATAAAGAAGTCAATTTGATTTGACTTCTTTATTTATTTGTTCAATTTGATATTTTAATGAATATACACGATTTACATATCCACTAAAATCTTTACCATTCCATTCATCTTGCGTTAAATACGCCTTTTCTCCATAAATATTATGCGTATCTATCGAATCTGAATCATTAATATTTGGAATACATACCATGTAATATAAAATTTCTGAGGCATAATTCATTTGTACAATATATACAAATCGATCACTATTATTTTTTTGATTCGATTTTAAATAAGCCGAATAGACAACCTTCAGTTTATCAAGTCCAGGCGCCTTATCTTCTTTACCATCTATAGTATATATAGATTCTTGATTATCTTTTACATAATCTATAGCTGCATCTTTCCCATCCTGAATCAATGTTTTTGGAATGTCCTCTAATGCACTATAACGATTGGCAAGCCCCTTTACCACCACATCGGTTTCAACACTTTTTGGCTGATAATGATATTGATTGGCTAAAGCCTCATCATACGTTGCCGTTACATGAATCGTATCTCCATTTGATAAATCTGTATTCGGACTGACTTCATATTGAACAGAGTTCAAAAAATCCTGTGTTCTTTGATTTAGATCTCCCTGTTTAGCACTTACTGTCACACTCGCATTTCCATTTTCTCCAACATACGTATATTGCGCATTTGCCATAATATCAATTTCAACATTACGTAAAAAGAAGAAGTAAGCAATCAAAACAAGAATGCATATCATACTTAATAAGCACATAAAATATATAGTTTTATTCTCAATCTTCTGTTTATCCATTGTAAAACTCCTAATCAAAATACTGTGCATTTTCAATAGCCCTTGAAATATACGACAACAAATCCACATCCACTTGATCTTGTATGATTTCTTTGGCATCATGAATACACGTTTCCATCATAGCCTGGTCTTTTTCAAAATCACCAAACACAAGACAAGGCATACCACTTTGTCTTATCCCTAAAATATCACCTGGACCGCGCATATGCAAATCATAATTGGATACTTCAAAGCCATCCTTTAATTCTTCCATCTTTTTTAAGCGTTCAATAGCCTGAGGATCACTCGATGCCGACAACAAGAAACAATACCCCTGTTTTTTATCACGTGCCACACGTCCTCTAAGCTGATGCAAAGTACTTAAGCCAAAACGATGCGCATCATAAATGACCATCACACTCGCATTGGCCACATCAATTCCAACTTCAATAACCGTTGTAGAAACAAGGATATCCAATTCATGTTTAGAAAACTTGTCCATCGTTTCTTCCTTTTCCTGACTTGTCATTTTTCCATGAAGCAAGCCAATGCGTATATCTTTTAATATCTTTGTCATACCTTCATAAATTTCAAATACATTACGCATTTTAAATTCATCATTCTCTTCAATGGCAGGACACACGACATAACATTGTCTTCCTTCTTGAATAAATTTCAATACATCTTTTAAAACTGGCGACATACTTGAAGTTTTAAAATACTTTGTGACAACACTCTTTCTTCCTTTAGGCATTGTATGAATCGAACTAATATCCATATCTCCATATAAGAAATGCGCATACGTTCTAGGAATCGGTGTAGCTGACATCATTAGAAAATCAACACACTTTCCTTTTTCTAATAGAGACCTTCTTTGTTTCACACCAAAACGCTGTTGCTCATCCGCAATCACAAGGCCTAATTTATTAAAAATAACATTTTCTTGAAATAAAGCATGCGTTCCTACCACATTTAATATTTCTCCATTCTCAAGTTTCGTTAAAATTTCTTTCTTTTCCTTAGTCGGTAAACTAGAAACATATAAAGTCGCATCTAAACCTAATTTATGCATATTATCTACATGTTGGCGAGCTAAGATTTCGGTTGGTGCCAACAAAGCCGATTGATATTCAGCTAGCTGATTGGCATACATGCTAATTTGAGCAACAATTGTCTTACCACATCCAACATCTCCTTGAACAAGGCGAAACATGACATTTGTACTCTTTAAATCATATAGAATATCGTCAATACTTGAAAGCTGATCCTTCGTTAACTCAAAAGGAAGACCTGAAATCCATTTCTTTACTGTTGCCATAGAAAATTTCTTAGCTTTTTTTATTTCCTTCTTTTCATGCATCGACTGCATTACGCATTGAAAACATAGAAACTCTTCATACTTCAATGTACGAATTGCGGCATGCAGTTGCTTTTCATTCTCTGGAAAGTGAATCCATTTATAAGCCGTAGATATATCTAACAACTTATACTTTTCAATATACCTTTGTGGTACTCTTTGAGGTAAAACATCCACATGTTTAAGGGCCTCTTTCATAATGGCCTGTATATCTGATTGCTTCAAACCTTCAATCAATGGATATACTGGATGTAAGCCTAATTGTTGATCTAAAGGTTTAAAATTATAAGTAGAAGCTACCACATTATTATTCCCTTGATATTGTCCATAAATCGTTATCATCTTGCCAAAACCAAATTGAGATGGCCATGGACGATTGAATAAAGTAATGTTTAATTCTTCATTCCATGACAAGACTTTAAACTTAGTCATCGAACGATTCTTAGATAAACGAATCACTCTTGCGGTTGAACAAATCAAGCCTTGGAATACAACATTTTCCTTTTCATTCCATTGCGAATAGGGCAATGTTTGAACCGTATCATAACGCAAAGGATAATATTTCAATAGATCCTCAACAGTTAAGATATTCATCTTTACTAAAAGACCAAGTCTTCGACTGGTAATTTTCAATTCATTAATCTGCATCTAAAAGACTTCCTACATAAGAAACATAATTCAATTCAAGAATGCAATAGAAAAAGCCCATTAAAAAATTCACAAACAAATAAGTAAACATAGCTGCAAGACTCGACTTAAAGCTAACTCCCAAGAATAAATACATCATCCAAGATATCATAGGATTACCCATATACATAGATCCAACTAAAATACTTTGGGCATTAAAGCCCTGTGCTGCACTAAATAAACCTCCAGACATTGTATCAAACACAACAATACAGATTAGTAATGTACAATACCAGTTCAACATAGATTTCTGGTGTTTTTTTAGTGCAAAAGGAATAAATTCCTTTAAGTTTTTATCGTGAATCAATCCATAATAGAAAATCAACTGGAATGGCACCATCATAACTAAGCAGAATGCACTAATAAGTTGTAACACTAACATTAAGCTTGTATTATTTGTGCAAACATTCACTAGATTTGTAAGAATTCCACTCACAATTAAAATATAAATACCTTGTAGCACTAATACTTTCAAAATTGCAGATGCGCAAAAATTTTGTTTCTTCCATATCTTTGTGCAAATAAAATAGAAACCTAAACTCGACAATAAACTTAATACGACTTCTAGACTTTGTCTAAGATATACATTCATACCTGAGGCACTCATCATTAAATAGGCAATGTTATAAACAAAGCATAAGATCAAAGTTAATACGATTGTTTTATATATACTTCTAAAATGTAGTTTTGACATTATTTTTTTCATGCAAAAATCTCCTTTTTTGGTAAGATACAATTATTCTAGTCCTTTGTCCAAATACAAATTCATTCAAATGACCAGAAACACATCCACAAATATGTATCTGTGCTATAATATTAACAAATTTATGGAGGAAATGTATATGAATTCAAAAATTAAACGAATTATTAACTTCTCAACTGCCTTTGGACCAAGTGGCATGGAAGATGAAGTATCTTCATTAGCCATGGAAGATGTCAAGGATATTTGTGAAGTTCATGATGATACAATGCGTAATACGTATATGCACTTTAAACAAGACAAAGAACATGAAACAACGATTCTTTTGGATGCACATGCCGATGAAGTCGGTTTTATTGTGCAAGCCATCAAACCAAATGGTACAATTCGCTTTTTACCATTAGGTGGATGGGATCCAAAAAACATTGTATCTGGCGAAGTCTGGATTCTTAATGATAAAGGTGAAAAGATTTCGGGTATTGTCGCAAGTCAACCGGTTCATTTCTTATCTGAAGAAAAGCGTAATGGAAAAGTAGATTTTGATGATTTGGTAATCGATGTAGGCGCAACAAGTTCTCAAGAAGTAAAAGAAGAATTTCATATATCTGTAGGTAACTTCATGTGTCCTGCAGTTACATGTAAATATGATGAAGCACATAAGATTTTCTTAGGAAAAGCCTTTGATTGTCGTATAGGCTGTGCAGCCGTAATGGATGTACTACACCAATTAAAAGATGTAAGCCACAACATTGAAGCCACATTAACAACACAAGAAGAAGTCGGCGAAAGAGGCATGGACACAGCAATCAAAAACTTAAATCCTAACATTGCGATTTGTTTTGAAGGATGCCCAAGTGATGATACATTTGAACAAGACTACATGATTCAGTCTGCCTTGAAAAAAGGGCCAATGTTACGTTGGTTTGACCGTTCTTATATCACAAGCCCTCGTTTTATGCGTTATGCGATTGATTTGGCACATGAAAAAAATATTCCTGTACAGGAAAGTGTAAGAAAAGGTGGAGGAACCAATGCAGGAATTACTCACCGCTATAACATTCCAACCATCATTATCGGTATTCCCGTTCGTTTTGCACACGCTTCATTTGGAATCTGTTCTGAAGAAGATTATGATAATGCTGTAAAACTTGCGGTTGAAATCATCACAAACATCGATGCTCAAACTATTCGAGGATTCTAGTATGGAAAAAATTGCCGTCGTAACGGATACAGGTTCCAATCTATCTTTTGAACAGGCAAAAGAATTAGGTATTTACCTGCTTCCCTTACAAATCACAATTGACAAAACAACATACCAAGATACATTAGAAATTTCAACACAAGATATTTATAAAGAATTAGCCAAGGGGAAAATGCCAAAAACAAGCATGGCAACCTATCAAAAAATCTATAATTTATTTGAAAAACTAAAAAAAGAATACGATACTGTATTTGCGATTCCATTGACAAATGGATTATCTACAAACGCTTCAACCATGCAAAGTATTGCACGAGAATTAGAAATGAATGTCCATGTGATTGATATGTATTCAACTTGTGAATTAGAAAAACATGTTGCGATTTGGATCAAGCAATTAGTCGACGCAAACAAACCATCTGAAGAAATATTAGAGATTATTCGACCGGCAATCGATGAATCCAACTCATTGATCTTAGCCAAGGATTTACAACACCTAAAACGCGGTGGAAGATTAACCCCAATGGCTGCAGCTCTTGCAGGTTTGTTAAAGATTTATCCTATCTTGCACTTAAATAAAAACACAGAAGGCAGAATCGATGTATTAAATAAGGTTCGCACAGAAAAAAGAGCTGACACCTATGCGATTGATAAAGTCATTGACGATATTGATATAGAACATACAAATATCTATATTATTCACTCAGATTTTTTAGAGGGTGCCAACCATTTTAAAAAATGTTTTATCGAAAAGGGTGTACCTGAAGAAAATATTCATATAAACTATATTAGTTCCGTAATCGCCGTACATACTGGTCTTGGTTGTATCGCATTACAATATATAAGAAAGGAAAACTAAAAACATGGAAACCAAAAATATTTTAATCACAATGAAAAACGGAGATCAAATCAAAGCTGAGTTGTATCCAGAGATTGCTCCTGAAACTGTTGAAAACTTTTTGAATCTAATCGAAAAAAAATTCTATAACGGATTAACTTTCCACCGTGTTATTAAAGGATTTATGATTCAAGGTGGATGCCCAATTGGAAACGGAACTGGTGGCCCAGGTTATACAATTCATGGAGAATTCGCTTCAAATGGATTTAAAAACGATTTAAAACACACTCGTGGTGTTTTATCTATGGCTCGTGCTATGGATCCAAATAGTGCAGGAAGTCAATTCTTCATTATGCACCAGGATTCACCTCATTTAGATGGTGAATATGCTGCGTTTGGTAAAGTTATTGAAGGTATGGAAAATGTAGATAAAATCGCAAAGACACCTACTACTTTCAATGATCGTCCAAGAAATCCTCAAGTGATTGATACAATCACAATTGTTGACTAATGACGTTGCAACAATTGCGCTACGTGATCCAGATCGTTGAATCTGGATCTTTTAATTCCGCAGCCAAAGCCTTATTTATTTCACAACCATCTCTTTCGAAATCCATTCATGATTTAGAAGAAGAAATGTCCATCTGCTTATTTGTTCGAACAAATAAAGGTATTCTTCTCTCTGAACAAGGAGAAAAATTTCTAGGCTATGCTAGACAAGTCATAGAACAAGCTAACTTACTTGAAGAACAATATAAAAACACATTCCCTGCAAGAACTGTATTTGCGATTTCAAGTCAACACTATGCCTTTGTGGTAAATGCGTTTGTTGCCTTAGTCAAAGAATACAATCAAAGTGAATATGAATTTTCTTTAAGAGAGCAAAGAACATACGATATTATCGAAGATGTAAAGAACCATCGAAGTCAATTAGGCATTCTGTATCTTTCACATTTCAATCGTGAAGTCATTCAAAGTATCTTAAAAAAAGAACATCTTACATTCACCAAATTATTTGAAGCCAAACCCCATGTATTTGTTTCTAAGACAAATCCTTTATCCCATAAAAAAACAGTGAAAATGGAAGATTTAAAGAACTATCCCCGTCTAACTTATGAACAAGGAATCAATAATTCCTTCTACTTTTCCGAAGAATTACACAGTACTCAGCCATCTAAAAAGAGTATTGTTGTTTCGGATCGCGCCACATTATTCAACTTATTGATTGGACTAAACGGATATACGATTTCTTCAGGTATCTTAAGCACAGATTTAAACGGAGACAACATTGTATCCATTCCACTTGATAGTGATGAAGTTATGGAAATAGGCTATATTAGTGATGGAGTTTTATCCAACATGTCAAAAAACTATCTAAATCATCTAATTCAATACATTGAAAAGACCAACTGAAATTGGTCTTTTATTATAGTTTTTAACTATAACAAGCTAAAGAATATTTCAATTATTCTATATACTATAAATATGATAGACTTAACACACACGAAAGTTGAGGAATTTATTATGACAGTTCAAACACCTTATAGATATGATGTAGTTGGAAGTTTTTTAAGACCTGAAAAACTAAAACAAGCTCGTAAAGATTATGAGTCTAAAAAAATTTCAAGAGAAGAATTGACACAAATCGAAGATGAGTGCATTACAGATTTAGTTCAAAAAGAAAAGGCAGCCGGCCTACACGTCATCACAGATGGTGAATTCAGACGTGCTACATGGCACTTAGACTTTATGTGGGGATTTGATGGCGTATCTCATACACCAACGAAAACAGGCCTTCCCTTCCATGGAGAAGCCGCTATGATTGATGATACATATATCACTGGAAAAGTTGGTGTGAGTGGTACACATCCTTTTGTAGAGCATTTCAAGTTTTTAACTCAATTCGAAGACGAAAATACGATTGCCAAACAAACCATTCCTGCTCCAGCACAATTTTTGGAACAAATGATTCTTCCTTTTGCACTAGAAAACACTAAAAAATATTATGAAGATACTGAAGAATTGGTTCAAGACATTGCGAATGGATATAAAGTTGTCATTCAACAATTATATGATGCAGGATGTCGATGCATTCAATTCGATGATTGTTCATGGGGCATGTTGGTGGATGAAAAAGCGCCATTATTTTTCCAAACAGATCAAGAAGGTTTGTTAAAAGTTCAAGAATTATTCTTGCGTATCAACAATCTTGCGATTGAAGGAAAACCTGAAGATCTTACAATTAACACACACGTATGCCGTGGTAACTTCCACTCTACATATGCATCTAGTGGTGCTTATGATGCTGTCGCAAAAACATTATTTGCGAAAGAAAACGTGCATGCCTATTTCTTAGAATTTGATGATGCTCGTTCTGGTGGATTTGAACCATTAAAAGAGGTTACAGCTGATAAAAAAGTCGTACTTGGTTTAGTTACTACAAAATTAGCCAAATTAGAAGACAAAGAAACAGTAATCGCCCGTATTAAAGAAGCTAGCAAATATGTCTCTTTAGAAAATTTGTGTCTAAGTCCACAATGTGGTTTCGCCTCATGTGAAATAGGAAATAAATTAACTGAAGAGCAACAGTGGGCTAAAGTTAGATTGATTAAAGAAATTGCTGAAGAAGTATGGGGATAGAAAAAAGTTTGGATTAATTTCCAAACTTTTTCTTTTTGTGATTTATTTTTTTAAAAATCATTTTTACCCAATTTGATACAAGCGTTAGTATAAAAGGAATCAGACATACATTTAAAATCACATAGATAATTTCATACCATTGTAAGTGAACAATATAGAAAAAGTTCTTACATAAAATGATTGAACCGGCAAATATTACTGACATGATTGTAACCAATATTTTTCTTAGCATTGTCATTGGCACACATACTCGTATCAACACCATAAGTGCATTGACTCCGGCAAGAATTGTACACATTGTTGAATATTCATTAGGTGAAATATAAACAAAATGGCCTAAGATTGAAACACCAATTACACTACAAATTACACATATGGCTCCTGGCAATGCTTTAGATATAACATTTCTTAAGAAATTTTCTTTTACAATATTTCCGTTTGGTTCAAGCGTTAATATAAAGCTAGGAATTCCAGTTGCCAAGGCAGAAATCAAAGTCAATTGAATAGGTTTAAACGGATAGTTTTTTAAACATACAAGTGTTAATAAAGAAAGTCCAATTGAGAAGATTGTCTTCACCAAAAATAAAGAGGCTGTTCTTTGAATGTTATTAATAACACAACGTCCTTGATATAAAATAACAGGTAATGTATTCATTTGGTTTTCTAATAAAACTAGGCTCGCCACACTTTTACATGCTTGTGAACCCGAACCCATCGCAATAGAACAATCTGCTTCCTTTAATGCCATAACATCATTTACACCATCACCCGTCATTGCGACAGTTTTATTTCTTCTTTTTAAAGCTAACACAAGTTCCTTTTTTTGTTCTGGAGTAACACGTCCAAAAATCGAATACGAATCTACAACCATTTCTACATCCTTTATAGTAGACATATCAATACTTTTTGATGTAAAACCTGCTTTTCTCGCTAAAGCTTCCACTGTTCTAGGATCATCTCCTGAAATAATTTTTATATCCACGCCTTGTTTTTTAAAGAAATTTAAAGTATCTTTGGCATCTGGCCTTAATTCATCACGAAGGCAAATATAAGCCAAAACAGCATTATCTTTCATCAAAACAACTACACGCATAGCTTGAGACGTATAGTCTTCAATATGTTTTTCTACATCCAAATCTATTTCTTTGGCAATATATGAATACGCTCCTAATTTATATTCTCCATCTTCAAATGTCACGCTCGAATATTTTCTTTGACTTGAAAACGGCAAATAGGATACAACTTTCTTATAATTTCTTGCCTTAAAATAGTTTCTTATCGCTATAGCTGTCGCATTGTCATCTGGTAAAGCCTGCATCATATCGCCTAGAATTCCGTCGACATTTTCAATTTTTTCAACATGACAAACACTTAGTTTTCCTTGAGTCAATGTACCGGTCTTATCTAAACACAGTGTATCTGTCCTAGCTAAGGTTTCGATACAATATAGTTCCTGTACTAAAACCTTTTGTTTACCAAGCTTATAAGCACTGATTGCCAATGCAACACTAGTTAAAAAGACAAGTCCTTCGGGAATCATGCCTACAACGCCAGCCACAGTATTTAAGGTTGCAGTTGTATAATTTGTTTTAATAAGCTGCTTAATGAACAAAACACATCCCAATGGAATTAAAATATATGTACACCATTTTATAATCCAATCAATTGAATCTCGTAACTGACTCGGATAACGTTTAAAACGCTTAGCATGTTTTAAAATCGAATACGCATAAGTATCTTGTCCTACTTTGTCTACGTGCATCCAACATTTTCCTGAAATCACAAAGCTTCCACTAAGTAATGATGAATTTTCTTGTTTATATACCGCATCACTTTCACCCGTCAACATGGATTCATCGCATTCAATGTTTCCAGATATAATATGACCATCAAAACTGATTTCATCGCCAGCATATAATACGAGAATATCGTTGACTTTCACTTCTTCAACGCTTAATTCCAGTTCAGTATTATTTCGAATCACATGAATCTTTGTCTGATTTAATAAAGAAAGCTTATCCAACATATGTTTTGAACGAATTTCCTGGAACAATCCAATCACCATATTTAAAATGACCGTAATCATAAAGAGCATATTACGATAAGATCCCGTAAAGAATACAAATATAGCTAGAACAACGTTTATTCCATTAAATAAAGTAAACACGTGTTGTTTAATTATTTCTTTATAGCTTTTCGATAAATTATTTGGGTTATGCATATATTTATTATACTACATTTTAAAATATGAAATTATTAAGATTCTATTAAAAATGATACGACAATAGCCGTATCATTCAAAAGATTCTAGTGGTGTATCCGCAAGCGCAACAGCTTGGGCATAAGATGTAATTGCCAAGTTGGATTCAATAGCTTTTTGTAGGCAGAACATCAATAATCTTGTATCAAATGCCTGCAAGTCTTTATCAAAGTTAATAGCCGGATATTTTGATAAATGCTCTAATAATGTATCTACGTTTTCTTTTGTATGTTTTGTAGAAATACCAGTCACAACAACATTTTCTTGTTTAACAGCCTTTAAGCCATTCAACAATGCTACATACGGTTTATCTGGTCTTTGTACAAGCATCACCTTATTTTTAGGGGATGAAGCCAGTCTTAATGTCCATACACTCTTGCAGCTCACAACAATTTGCGTACAATTTTCATCATTCGCAAACAAATCAATTGTTTCTAATAATTTGTCATACGTATCTTCTACTTCTTTACAATCATCAAATACCAACGCTGAATATTCCATCTTTATACCTATCCTTTCAAATCTTCTGGCAAAGTTATTTTTTTATTTGTGAAACTTGATAATACCACTTTTACTCTCGCCTTAGAAAACCACTCTACAAGCTGAGCATCGTCTGTTGCCTGCACTTGTTTATTCCTTGCAAGTCGGTGACACTCCTTAATTAAATTCGTTTTAAAACATTGCGGTGTCTGAGCATGATATACAAGCTTTCTTTCTAATGATTCCTTTACATAACCATCCACAACAAACTTTGTCGTATCCACACTAGGTACCATTAATAAACAGGCATCCTCTGTTTCTAAAGAGTGTTTCAAATCTAAAATCCACTTTTTTTCAACAAAAGGTCTAGCCCCATCATGAATCATAACATAATCTTGATCTACGATTTGTAATCCGTTGTATACACTATCTTGTCGTGTTTGTCCTCCTGTTACAACTTGGATTCGAGAATCATATAAATAGTTTTCAATAACATAGTCCTTTTCATAATCCGCACAAACTAAAACGACCTGTTTACAATCTTCATCTGATAAAAAAACAGACAGACTCTTATTCAGTACAGTTTGTCCATTTTCAAAAGTATAAAATACTTTATTATAATCTAAATTCGTTCGACTGCCTCTTCCAGCAGCTAAAACAATCACGCTATAGTTCATGGATTCATTATATCAAATTTTCTTAACAATTGATAAAAAAATTGGAAGATTAAACGACCATATAAAAATAGTTGGGGGTTTAGATTTGCTTTAAGATTACATAGGGCAGTGTGATAGGCAGCTAAAAATTCGCTCCAAAGTATTTTGGAGCTTTTTTAGCACCTGTAGCTATGCAATTGTTGATTTTCAAGAGGATTAATATACGATATTATAGAATTATAAGATTGTTGTTGTACATTTATGTTCTTCATTCAGATATAAATGTCTTCCAGGATTACATGAATGAAACTCGGATTATTTTGTTTTAAAACAAGCCTTTAATTACTGTTGTATCGTTTCAAAAGACACAGGAGTAATTACTGTAGAACAGAAAAGAATCAACAATGCACCGATGGAAAATCGTAATGCGATCATCAAATTAGTTACAAAAGCAGCTAATGGCTACCGCAACTGGGATAGATTCAGAAACAGATGTATGTTGGTCTTAGAAAAAGGTATCCATTTTGAAATCGACAAGAATGACGGAAGCGTTAAAATGGTTGAAAAAATGGACCCAGACAACTAAATGTTGTCTGAGCCCAATATCAGCTATAAACCGTTTTGGGGTATATGCCGCTCCTTAAATTCTTGGAGAGCAAATTCACCTAACCCCATCCAAATTTATTGCACCGATTAAACTTCCAATTCAATTACCTCTTGTTCTTTCAAAGATTTTTTCATATCAATAAGCCTTTGGTTTCTTGAACCACGAAATGCCAATGTGACATCTTTTTCTTCTTCTTTAAATGGACCATCCACTAAAACATCCAATAACGACAACATTTCATCCGTTACTTCACAATGTTTTCGTCCACCATCCAACAAGTCTTGATCTAAAACAAAGCCTGTAAAAGACCAAATATTCTTTTCTGGTAATTCGTCACGAACACGACGAAGCAATTTAACTAATTCTCTTTGATTCTCCGGCTCAAAAGGCTCTCCACCAAGTAATGTCAAACCTGAAATATGGCTTGGTTTTAAAGCATCAATAACCTCATCTTCTGTTTCCTTTGTATAAGGCTTACCATAATCAAAGTTCCATGTTTCTGGCTGGAAACAATTTTTACAATGATTTGTACATCCCGATACAAATAGTGTCACACGCACCCCTTTACCGTTCGCAATATCGTTTTTCTTTATATTTCCAAAATACATAAATACCTCCTAAAAAAGAGCTAGTGTTGTCAAGCAACTATAAATGGGACCAAACTTATCTTTTTTAGTATTTGAAAACATTTTTTCTAACAATTGTAAATGGAATAACTACAGTAAATCCTAGAAATAAACAATAATTATTGACAATTTTAAATGGAACGATAACCATATTCAAGAATGCTTAATGCTCTTTCACAAGCCATAAAATGCTTGTTGCTTTTTGTGAGAATCATGGTATATTGTAATTGAAAACGGAGTCCAACTGATGGACCCCCGTATGAGATAAATGCTACCTCTTAGGTTGGTCGCCGTGGGTAGCTTTTTCTTTTTGTCTGTCTGACTTGTGTATTAAAATTTGAACTATAATTGAAATTATATATGTTATTAGTTCTATCCACGTTAAAATGTCTCTAATTTCCATTTTAACTCCCTTTCGGGTCCTTTCTATCTACAATATGCTGTAGACACATAACCTTTAGGGAAAGTTTTACATTACATCCCCATTAATGATTAAAATTGCATTAACGGGGGCTACCTTCAAATTTGAACTCCGAATGTAGTATAACACAACAATATACTTTTATATACAAAAAAAAGGAATCTATGTTTTGTTACAGGGTTCCTCTTTTAATTATCTGATATCGCATAATACAATGCTATTAAGAGCAGATGATAGGATTATGCCTAACAGGCATAAGGTAGTTCTCCTGGAGAATAAACACGTTAGTTATTAACGTAATTATAAAAACTCAAAACTATTGATTATTTGAGTTTTGTTCGAAAGGAGGTGGAAGTCTATGGATTTTTATACAGCGCTTACTACATTTTTTCAATTTTTAATAAGCCTTATTAAAAATATCACAATTCTAATTGTTGTAACTTGCTATCTATTAAAGGCAATGAATATGATATTAGAAGAAAAAGATAAATTAACAAGCTCGCTGAAGAACAAAAAAACAAAACATAAGATTTCATCACATAAGAAAAAAACTACCATAAACAAACTCCGCTAAGAATTAAAGGTAGTTTTTTTCGCCTACATATTCTTCAGGAGAACGTCCTATTAGACGCTCTCTTTTCATTTACATTGTACCACATTAAATTGCTTTATCAATGAAAATACTAAATTAAACTTCCCAATATTATTCTAAATGCAAAATAACTTCTTTTTCTTTTAGGGACCTCTGCATGTCAATGACTCTTTGATTTCTTGAGCCTCGGAATGCCAAAGTGATATCTTTTTCTTCTTCTTTAAATGGACCATCTACAAGAACATCCAACAAAGAAAGCATTTCATCAGTAACTTCACAGTGCTTGCGGCCTCCGTCTAATAAGTCTTGGTCTAGGATAAATCCTGTAAAAGACCAGATATTTTTGTCAGGTAACTCTTTACGAACACGACGAAGTAGTTTTACTAGTTCTCTTTGATTTTCAGGTTCAAAAGGTTCTCCCCCAAGCAATGTTAAACCTGCAATGTGGCTTGGCTTTAAAGCTTCAATGATTTCATCTTCAGTTTCTTTTGTATATGGTTTTCCATAATCAAAGTTCCAAGTTTCAGGTTGGAAACAGTTTTTGCAGTGATTTGTACATCCTGATACAAACAACGTCACACGAACTCCTTGGCCATTCGCAATATCATTCTTTTTAATATTTCCGTAATACATTTGTAACACCTCTGTTTTGCAATTTATCTTCTAATATTGTAGCACAGATATGAGAGTGTGGGCACAATAGAGCTTTTCCTAGATTGCATACAAATTACACATTAGCTACAAAAGTCACTAAAAACAGGAGCTACAACTTAACTTTTATTTTTTTGGCTTTTAAATATATCCTTATCTATTGTTTCAAGTTTTTTTATTCTTTCTTCACTCAATTTGCCCACTTTAAATCTATGCTTTTGAGTTAGAATCCAAGCTCCTAAATTCTCACCTTCATAGACCGTCTGTTTAGGTACATATAAGGTTTTATTTTCGGAGACATATCTTTTATACTGCTCATATCTGCGATTCCACTCTTCCTCAAGAGGATTGAATGCAAACCCAATACTTTTTAATTTATCTACTCTGTGTTGTGGCAATTCCCCTTTATTGTAGTATATCTTTTGCTGCAGACACCATCTACCTAGATGATAGCCGTTAAAGGTCAAATTCTTAGGCACATCAACAATTCCAAAATTATTTTTATACTCAACTAGTTTTTCATAGCTTCTATCCCAAAGAGTTTCATTCCCCTTATCGCAATATGGGCATTTTTTCTTTTTATCGACAAACTTGTTTAATCTGCATTTAAAAACCTTTCCACATCCCTTATGTAGAATCTCAACTTCTGTTCTTGAATTTGTATATTCTCCAACTAACTCATATTCTCCATTACTGACTTTGTTAATTCGCTCTCTAGCATCTTCAGTTGTTACAACTGGAGGCCCAGCATAACAAATTCTACAATTTGGAGAGTTTATAAATTTCCTGTATCGAGTTGTAAAAGTATGTCCACAAGATAATGATTGGATTTTTACAGGTATTTCCGCTTTTGTGAACTCAATTAATCTATAAGGCCCTAAAGATTCTATTTGTTTAGCAGCTTCATCTTCGAATATTACATTCTCGCAAGGACAACGATTACCTTCATATAAAAACTCTCTAGGTTTTATCTTATTCACTCGTCCGCAGACATGTTTAATGGCAACCGGTTTATTCATAGATACAAACTGAGAAACTAATTCATATTCAGAATTCCCGGCTTGATAAATCATTTTAGAAACGCGTTCTTGTTTCGACATCTTAGTAATATCGTCCAAGTCTCTCCATCCAATCTTAAAGCCATATGAAGTATTCACGAAGGTTGATTTGCTAGCATTGCAGCTATAAGTATTTAAAATGGACGTTTGATTTTGTAAAGTATAATCACTAGAGATAAACAGTTCTTCTTTTATCTCTAGAATTTTATTTAATGCTTTTACATCCCCATTACATAGAACGTATAAATAATTCAACAAATCTCCAGTAGATACCCTTGAGTTAAGTGTTATGTAATTACTTTTCAAAACCTCTTTAATCTTTTTGAAATTAGTATTGATGTTAGCATTCAACAAATCATATGCGAATTGGCTATAATCAAACTCAAGACACGGTTCTATATCTGAATAATCATCTAAATTAAAAGAGAACGCTTTATTATTGGAAGCTCCTATATAGCGTTTGAGAATTGTTCCATGTTTATGGCATCGACAAACCCCGCTTAATTGATGTGCTCTATGCAAATAAGGCTCTCCATATATCGTGCTATCTTCTTTAAGGCAATCAGGGCAAACATTCACTTTATCTATAAATGTGTTTGCTGGAGTATTAATTAAATCAAACGGATAGAATACGTTACTCACAACCTTTGACTGTGCTCCTTCCTCCATAGCTAAACATTCATAACTAAGCGTAGACATTTGTAGATATAAGCTTGCTTCATCAACGTCTAGTTGAGCATTCTTATAAAATATATCGAATCCATTACGTATATCAAAAGGAAAAACAGTTTTAGCGCTTGTCTGGCTGTTCATGACATAAGCCGACATAAAATTATAAAAGTAGAGTCCATTTAAACTTGCAAGCCTATGTAACCAAGAATAAAGCAATTCATCAGGATATGGTTTTGTCATAACCGGAATTGTAGCCATAAATTACCTGGTATATTGTAATTGACCCATCTAGCTGGTCATTTACAACATACATCTCCTT